>JACKQG010000158.1_pt1 | contig 97717 bp, 85 predicted proteins | sample 8237621 | NCBI WGS metagenome assembly JACKQG01 (sample SAMN15677084, study PRJNA649215) | marine metagenome | biome: marine; feature: Black Sea; material: saline water; isolation source: suspended particulate matter (SPM) from the Black Sea western gyre | collected 2013-06-09/2013-06-10 | depth... | reverse complement strand
CGGCGGGGCCAAGGACGAAAGTTCGTGGCGAGGCATCATGGAATATTTCTCGCCCGCCGTGCAGTTGGGCCTGACGGCCACGCCTAAGCGCGAAAACAACGCGGACACTTACAGCTACTTCGGCGAACCGGTTTATGTCTACTCGCTCAAGGAGGGGATCAACGACGGCTACCTTACGCCTTTCCGCGTAAACCAGATTTCCACCACGCTTGATGATTACGTTTATACCGATGACGATGAAATCGAAGAAGGAGAAGTAGAGGATGGCAAACGCTACGTGGAGGATGATTTTAATAAGCGCATCGAGATCGAGGAACGTGAACGGAAGCGGGTGCAAATTTTTATGGACAGCATCGACCAGAGTGAGAAGGCGCTGGTCTTTTGCGCCACGCAGTTGCACGCGTTGGCGGTGCGCAACTTGATCAACCAATGCAAGACCAGTTCCGATCCCGATTACTGCGTGCGCGTGACGGCGAATGACGGAAAACTGGGCGAGCAAAAGCTTCGGCTGTTTCAGGACAACGAGAAAACGATCCCGACTATATTGACCACCTCGCGCAAGCTTTCCACTGGCGTGGACGCCCGCAACGTGCGGCACATCGTGCTGATGCGGACGATCAAGTCCATGATCGAGTTCAAACAAATCATCGGGCGCGGCACGCGTATTTTCGAGGGGAAGGATTACTTCACAGTCCACGATTTCGTGAAGGCGTATTTGCATTTTAATGATGACGAGTGGGACGGCGAACCGCTGGAGCCTGAAGAGCCCAAGCCGAGCCCGCCGGGGCCAGAGCCACCAACTGGGCCGGGGCCAGAGCCCCCGCCCGGCCCCCCAAGCCGGATGGTGAAGATCACCTTGGCCGACGGCAAGGAACGGCAAATCCAGCACATGGTGCAAACGACTTTTTGGCACGCGGACGGCACGCCGATCTCGGCGGCGGAATTTGTCGGGCAACTCTTTGGCGACCTGCCCGACTTCTTTCGCGACGAAGCGCAACTGCGGAAAATTTGGAGCCACCCGGACACGCGCCAAAAACTACTCGATGGCCTCGCGGAAAAAGGCTACACGCTCGCGCAACTGTCCGAGATCAAGAAACTCATCAACGCCGTTCAGAGCGATATTTTCGACGTGCTGGCTTACATCGCCTACGCCTTGGCCCCGGTGACCCGTGAAGACCGGGTGGCGTTGCACCGCGACATCATTCATTCGAGCTACACCGACAAACAAAAGGTCTTCCTCGATTTCGTGCTAGACCAGTACGTCAAGGAAGGCGTGAGCGAATTGCAGCCCGAAAAAATCAGCAGTTTTCTCCAGCTAAAATACGGCGGCATCCACGACGCAGTGGATGAACTGGGGGAAGCCGCTTCAATCAGGGAGCTGTTTATAGGATTTCAAAAGCACCTCTTTCAGGCTGCCTAAAACCGGCCTGAATTTCTCAAATTAAAAGTTCCCATCCTGTAAACCCCGTGAAATTACATATACAGGAGCAATCGACCATGCGAGTGCAGGGATTGGATTGCTGTGAAGAGCCCCCGAATCTGTCGGCGGGGATAAATTCTCAACCCAAGGAAAAACGATGAGTTATTATTACTCAGTTCCAAAGGGGAATCAGATCAGTATCGGCTGGGAGGATGAAACGAAAGACACAGTCTTTGGTGGCGTCTCTTGGTCAGGTCATTTTGCCGATGTGTCGGCTTGTCGCGAGTCGGATGCGCGCATTGAAGAGTTGGAAAGTCGACTCGACGGTGAGCGCGCCACCCGCGATCAGAACCGCACGCAGCTCTCTGCCCGGGTAGCACCGGCCACACGCGCAAAGTGCGTGCTGATGGCGGCGTTCTTGGAAAAGGAACTGACAATCGGTTGGATATTGTGGCCGCCGTTTTGAGTGGCGAATGAGCGCACCACGTTGAATTTATGCGCCAGCTTCGCCAGCTGACTCATCGTGCCGCCGAACTGCACGCCGGGCACGGAGGTGGAGACCACGTCGCCCACCGTACGAATGCCCGAGGGCGCATCCGGTTTGGGATCAAACGTTTCGAGCTGGCTCGGCCCCCCTTGTTGAAAGAGAAAAATTACCGACTTACCCGTCAGCGGATTGGGCTGCCCGCTAGCCAACGCCCGAGTGCCGAGCAGGGACGAAAGCGACAGACCGCCGAGGCTCAAGCCCCCGATCTCCAGCAATCGCCGCCGGCTCATTGAGCCCGCCGATCCGATTCCATCATAGACAGTCAGCATCTCAATCCTTCGAAGCTCAAAGGGTACCGGAAATTCAGACTTTTACCAGCCGGAAACGGAGCCGGTTATTCGATGGTTTTCTCGATCCGCTGAATAAACCGTAGCAGCAATGGATGCGCTGGCGCGGCCATTTGGCCGTGGTTATAACCGTCCAGCTCCATGAGCTGCGTGTCAGCATGACCGACCACCTTCATCATACGCCAGAGATAGGCGTTTTCCTCATAACGCCCGAGCATCTCCAGCTTGCGATCGCCGGTGATCAACAGCAACGGCGGCGCTTCCTTGCGCACATGAAACAACGGCGCCAACGCGTCAACAATCGGTTGCTTGCCGTCGATCCCGCGCTCGGCCCGCACCGTGAAATGCGTGATCGTGTGGCCGCTATAAGGAATGAGCCCGGCTAGAGCATCGGCATCCACCTTGTGCGCCGCCAGCCAGCGTTTATCCAGCCCCACCATGCTCGTGAGATAACCGCCCGCCGAATGGCCGCTCACATAAATCCGCTTTGGCGAGCCGCCGAAATCTTTGATGTGTTTAAACGTCCACGCCACAGCCGCCGCTGCGTCCTCGATATACGCGGGCGCCTTCACCTTCGGATGGAGCCGGTAATTCACCGCCACCACCGCGATCCCTTGATTCAGCAGCGCCTCGGGCACCGACCGATGGCCGGCCTTCAAGCCGCCGCCATGAAACCACACCACCGTGGGGAACTCCTTTTTGTGCACCGGAAAATACACATCCAACCGGCACCGCTCGCGCATGTAATCGGTGAGCTTGCCGGAGCGATAGAGAATATTCTTCTCCGTCCGATAAACCGGCGGCTCCAAAGGCGGTTCCGCCGCCGACAAAGCCGCCCCCCCCATCATCACCGCCAGCAGAATCGAAATACGGAACCTCATGCCGAAAATCCTAACGACGCCCACAAGTTGCGTCAACGGACCCTTTTGTGGCGCTGTGATCGCCAAGCTCAGCAAACCATTCGCTGCCAAGTGAAACACTCCCGCCACCCGCGGCAATCTCTCCGCCGCACACCCAAACGCCTTCGCCGATCTTGGCGAAGCCCTTGTGGTCTGGGGAAACGGCATCGCCGAGGGAAGAATGGTCTGCGCCCCCCTCAGCCAAGCATCCGCCGGATCCGGCGAATGACTGGATCAGGCTTTTTTAGATTTACTTATTCTGCCAAAATCAAAACATGGCAGCTGGCAAACGATGGGCGCGTGACGAATTATTCGTAACATTGAACATATATCATAAACTTACATTCGGAGCGTTTCATTCCAGAAACCCAGTCATTGTTAAACTAGCTGAAAAACTAAAAAGGACGCCCGGCAGTATTGCCATGAAACTCAGCAATTTTGCCTCGTTCGATCCTCACTTGAAATTAAGAGGAATCCAAGGGCTTGCGGGAGCAAGCAATTTGGACCGTGTTGTATGGGATGAGTTTCATGCTGAGCTGAATGAAACGGTGCCGGATAGTGAAAATGCGTTGCGTGAATTATTTGAGGTTGATGAAGATACCAACATAATAATTTTGCCTAAGCTGGGATTTCAGAAAGAACCGAGACGACTTGATGGGGAAACTGAGATTGAAGCAAATGTTAAGCAACGGCGTGGGCAGGATTACTTTAGAGAATCAGTCTTAAACAACTTTGGAGGACGATGTGGTGTTAGCCAAATAGCCTTACGAGATTTGCTCATCGCGTCGCACATATTACCTTGGAGCTCAAACCCTGATGAAAGGCTTAATGTGCGAAACGGCTTGTGCCTTTCACGCCTCCATGACGCAGCATTTGACAGAGGACTTATTGCATTCGATGACAATTTTCAATTAATGCTGTCCAGCAGACTGACTGCCGAGCTAAACCAGAAAGCAATAGATGCAAACTTTGGAAAATATGAAGGAAAAGCACTGAACATTCCGCAAGATGCGGCTTTGCCTGAACCTGCGTTTCTTGCGACTCATCGAGAAAATATTTTCGAAGATTAACAAATTTTGTCATTTAACCCCGTTTTTGATCGCTGGGGCACCTAGTAAAACAGGTCTGTAACACTCTTTATTCCCCTAGTCCAACCCCGGAATCGGATCATTGGGTTTAACTTCTTCACCCTGCCAAATGACTTTTCCGTCTTTGTAGGTCAGAATGCGGGAGCGGCTGCCTGGGGCGGGCATGCGGTTTGCCTTGGGTAAATATTTTTTGTGCTGCGCAATCACTTCAGCGTATTTCGAGTCATGCGCGAGGTTGTTCCATTCGTTGGGATCTTTCCTCATGTCATACAGTTCCTGGCTGCCATCGGCGTATTGGATAAAGCGCCAGTGTTCGCTGCGCACGCCGTGGTTGTCGTGGTTGTGGGTGGTGATGGCGGGCCATTCGCGTTCGGCCTGCGCGTTCTTCAACTGAGGGATAAGGCTGTGGCCTTCGAGCGTTTTGTTTTTGGGTAATTTCAGCATATCAGCCAAGGTTGGATAGATATCCAATAGCTCAGCGGGTTTGGCGCAGATTTGACCGGGTTTCACACCTGGGCCGGCAAAGATTAAGGGCACGCGCGTTCCATCATCCCACAAAGAGTTTTTGCCTGAGATTCCTTTCTCGCCTACGTGCCAGCCGTGATCGCTCCAGAGGACAATGATCGTGTTTTCTTCCAGACCATTTTTCTTCAGCGCGGCAAGCACTCGGCCCACCTGTGAGTCCATGAAGGAGGTGCAGGCTAGATAACTGCGGGTGATGTTTCGCCACTCGTTATTGTCCTCCAACCATTTTTGGCGGACTTCTGGCAAATACCAGTGCATGTACCAGCTAAAGCGCGGGGTATCCTCGCGATCGTTTCGTTTAATCTTCGGCAGGACTGTGTCGTCGTTCGGGTATAGGTCGAACCATTTCTGCGTGGCAAAGAGGGGCACGTGCGGCAGGAAAAAACCGACGGACATGAAGAAGGGTTCCTGCGGTTTTTGGTTCAGTTGATCGACGGCCCAATCGGCGACCTTCCAATCGCCCTTGTCCTCGTCCTTATGCGGGAAGGTGCCCCAGTCGACCAGTTTATGGTTTCCAAATGGTGTGGTGACCAATTTTTTCTTACCCTCAGGAAAGGGAGCGCCGCTTGCGCCTGGGCCAATGAAATCAAATTCGTTGTCTGTTTTTTGCCGGCCATAACGGCCGTGATAAATCTTGCCGGTGGTATAGGTTTTGTAACCGCCATGCTTCTTCAAATACTGCGGCAGGGAAACTACGTCTTTAAACTCCGGCACATTCCGGAACCAAGGCGACAGTCCATAAATCCCCGTGCTCCCGGGGCGCCGGCCAATCATCAGGCTGGTGCGCGAAGGATTGCACAGGGGCGACTGGCAATGGGCGTTGGTGAAGGCCGTGCCGCGCTTGGCGAGGCGATCGATGTGGGGCGTCTTCACCATCGGATGCCCGCCAAGGTAGCCGATCCAATCGTTCTGATCGTCGATGGCGATGAACAGAATGTTGGGCTTTTTATCCGCCGCGTGAAGTGCTAACGACAAGAATACTAACAACAATATTCGAAGAGAAAAACGCATGCGAAAAGGATGCCGTTGTCGAAACAGATTGGCAAGCACCCCGTGCTATCGGCACCTAGCCGACAGGGTCTGAATATGGTTGGAGCGGCACACCGAATTCGTGTTATTTGTTCTCCCTTGGCATCAATATGTCCGTCTCGGGCTGGACAAAGATGAGTGTGTAAAACGTCCAACTGCGCAAGGCGTAGCCTTTACTGGTCAACAATTTGTACGAATCAGTTCCGATGATTTCGCCGATGTTCCGATGATAATCTTCGATGAGAATGATCTTAGGGAAATGCCGATCGAAGTCGACTGATTTCAAAATTCTCTCGTCCATCCCCTCGGCTTCGATTGAAAGCAAGTCAATTTTCCGACCGGCAAACGGGCTTTCTTCGATGATTTGCGCGAGGGTTTTTGTCTTGGCTTGGCGTTCATCAAACACGGCTTCATTTGTACCCGCCGCTTGTTGGGAATTGATTGTGGTGCCCAAACCAAAGGAGCTGAATCGGCGGATGGTCACGGTCTCTTCCAAATCAGAAACGGGACACACCACGTTATGGTCATTGGGGCGGCACAGATTGAAGAGGCGAATCTTGTCTTCTTCCAAATCAATATTGATGCCGTTCCAACCTCGTTGGTGAAGGCGATAGGTATTGGAATGTTTTTTGGGATGGTAGCAACCCACGTCCACGTAAAATCCATCGCAAAGTTCGGGCTTCAGCAATTCATCGAGAACAATGTCTTCGCCAAACTGCGCATAATGAGTTTGGCGAAAATTTGTGAGATACGCCTTGCGGAGACTCCAAATATACTTTGCGATTTTTTTAAACATATTTCCGCTCGGTGCACAGATTAGCACCAAGCGGGAAATGGAACAATCTTCCGCTACCCCAAAATCTCTTTAGCCACGTTGCCGTGGACGTCGGTCAGGCGAAAATCGCGACCCGCGTAGCGGTAAGTTAGCTTTTCGTGGTCGAGGCCCATGAGGTGCAGGAGCGTGGCATGCAGGTCGTGGAAGTGCATCCGATTTTCGACGGCTTTAATGCCGTGCTCGTCGGTGGCGCCGTAGCGCATTCCTCCTTTTACGCCACCGCCGGCGAGCCAGTAGCTGAAGCCGCTGGCGTTATGGTCGCGGCCGTCTTGTTGCTTGGCGTGCGGGGTGCGGCCGAATTCGCCGCCCCACATCACGAGAGTGTCTTCAAGCAAACCGCGCTCTTCGAGGTCAGCGAGCAGCGCGGCCATCGGCTGGTCGGTGGCTTTGCAGTTGGCGCCGAGGCGCGCGCGCAGGGCTTTGTGTTGATCCCAGTTGGAATGAGAAATTTCCACGAACCGCACGCCGCTCTCGACCATTCGCCGCGCAAGCAAACATTGACGGCCAAAATTATCTGTGTCGCCGCCGCCGATACCGTACGCCTCAAGCGTGGATTGCTTTTCGCCTTTGAGGCTCATCACCTTGGGCAGTGCGCTTTGCATGCGGAAGGCAAGTTCATAGCTTTCGATGACGCCATCAATTTGCGCACTGGCTTCATTGCGGTCTTTGAGGTCGCGATTGAGCGACTGGATGTAATCAAGCTGGCGTCGTTGCGCTGCTGCATCGAGGCGGGCATTGCCGAGGTTTGGAAGCTTCACATCCTTGAGCGGTTGGCCGAGATTGCCAATGCGCGTGCCCTGATAAATGGCCGGCAAAAACGCGCTGCCATAATTCTGCGCGCCACCCACCCGCGAGGGCGGGTTTAGCGTGACGAAGCCCGGCAGGTTTTGGTTCTCCGTGCCGAGGCCGTACAGCAGCCACGAGCCGAGGCTGGGCCGCACAAATTGAAAGCTGCCGGTGTGCAGTTGCACAAAGCACTGCGGATGATTCGGGATATCGCCGTACATACTGTTGAGCAGGCACATTTTATCCGCATGCTTAGCGAGATGCGGGTAGAGCTCGGAAATCTCAAGGCCACTTTTGCCGCGCTTGGGAAATTTCCAGGGCGATTCCATCAACTTGCGATTGCCAAACCCGCTGGCGGTTTTGCCGTCATTCTTGGCCAGCGCCGGTTTGTAATCAAACGTGTCCACGTGCGACGGCCCGCCGCGCATACAACAAAAAATGATGCGCTTGGCGCGTGGTTTGAAGTGCGGCTGCTTGGGCGCGAGCGGGTTTTGATATCGTTGCGCGGCGTGCGCGGCCATGGTGCTGAGGCCCGCAAACGCCATAAAGCCGAAGCCTGCGCTCATACTTTGCAACGCGTCGCGGCGCGAAAAGTTTAGTGATGTGGTGTCCATAGTTTTAATTAATTTAAATAACGAAACTCCGCGCTGGCCAGCAGAGCTTGGCACAACGTGGTCCACGCCTGCAACTCAGCGGACGTGCCGTCGGTGTTGCACTCGGCGAGAAAGGCGGCGGTGCGCGACTGCTCGGCCGGCGTGGCGGCGCGGGCGAAGGCGAGCTGAAACGCGAGATTAATGCGCGCGCGATCCTCGCCGGCGCGCAACACGCGCGCGGCCATTGCCTTGGATTGCTCGGTGACAAATTTGCTGTTCAACAAAAACAGCGCCTGCGTGGGTACGATGGTAATTTCGCGGCGACCCACAATGATGCTCGGCTCGGCAAAATCGAAAGCCTTCAATATATCCGGCACGGCTTGGCGCGCAACGGGCAAATAAATGCTGCGGTGATTGTGCTCGGCATTGCGCAAGCGGTCGAGTTGCTGAACATTGCGACCAAGATTGCCGGCGATTTTAGCGAGCTCCGTGCCTTGGTATGGCGTGAGGTTGAGCTGGCCGGCGGTGGCGAGCATGCCGTCGCGCATACTCTCGGCGTCAAGCCGGCGCTGGTTCATTTTCCAGAAAAGCGAGTTGTCCGGATCCGCCTTGGCGTTGGCGGCGGAGTGCGCGCTGGACATTTGATAGGTGCGCGACAGGACGATTTCGCGCACGAGTTTTTTCACCGACCAATCCTGCGCGATGAAGCGCGCGGCAAGGTGATCGAGCAACGCCGGGTTGGTGGGGCGTTCGCCGGTGGCGCCAAAGTTGTCGACCGTGCGGACGATGCCGCGCCCAAACAGATGATGCCACACGCGATTGGCAAACACGCGCGCGGTGAGCGGATTGTCGCGATGAGCAATCCACTCGGCGAGTTGAAGGCGGCCGCTTTGTGTTGCATCAACCGTCGGCCCGCCAAAATCCAGGACACGCGGGAAGCCGCGTTGGGTCATTACGCCCAGCGTGCCGGTGTTGCCGCGAATGTGCACTTTGATATTCGTGGGCTTGCCTTCGATTGCGCCCATCGCCAGCGGTCCGGATTGCTTGGGTTTGCCGGTATTTCCACCGCGCAATTTCCGCAGTTCGAGAGCAATCGAGCGGGTTTCCTTTTGGATTTTCTTGAAGCGCGGATCAATCTTCGCCTTACCCTTCAACTCCGTCTGCAGTTTTTTTTGCTCAACCACGAGCGTGCGCTGGCGCTTTTGCAGCGCGGCAATCTTTGTTGTGTTGTCCGCTTGCTTGGGGTTCACACCCGACTTCGCGCGCCCTTCCGCCAGCTCAATGAGTTTCGTTTGGTGCCGAATCCCGCCGCCGGTGGCACCGCCAAAAAGTGTTTGGGTACTCGCAAACACTCCGGCCAGCGAATAGTAATCCTCGGTGGGGATCGGATCAAACTTGTGGTCGTGGCAGCGCGCACAGGCGACGGTGACGGCCATGAACGCGCGCGTGGTCACGTCGAGTTGCTCGTCGACCACATCCATTTTGAATTCGCGGGCGTCACGGTTGTTAAGCGACTTCGGCCCCATCGCGAGAAAACCCGTGGCGATGCGGCGTGCGTCGGTGGATTTGCCGGGCAAAAGGTCGCCGGCGATTTGTTCTTTGATAAACTCGTTGAAGGGCTTGTCGGCGTTAAACGAATCGATGACGTAATCACGATAGCGCCACGCGTGCGGGAAGGCGGCGTTGCGCTCCATGCCATTGCTTTCGGCGTAGCGCGCGACGTCCAGCCAATGGCGACCCCATCGCTCGCCAAACTGCGGACTAGCCAGCAACCGGTCGACAACTTTTTCAAGCGCCTTGGGTGATGTGTCCGTGAGAAAACCCGCCACCTCACTCGGTGAAGGCGGCAAACCGGTGAGGTCATAATAAACGCGGCGAATGAGCGTGCGCCGGTCAGCGTCGGCGACGGGTCTCAAGCCCTTCGCTTCCAGCCCCGCAAGCACGTGGCGATCAATGCCCGTGCGTGGCCAAGATTTGTTTTTCAGTTTCGGTGCAACTGGCTTAACCGGCTGGAACGCCCAATATTTTTTGCCCGCCTCAATGTCGATATCGCGCTTGATGGCCACGGCACTCTGTTCCGAGCGCGGATCGGGCGCGCCCATCGCCACCCATTTCTCAAGGTCGGCGATGACCGAATCGGGCAATTTTTTCTTGGGCGGCATTTGCAAATCGTCATTGTCCCAGCGCACCGCTTCGATGAGCAGACTTTTCTTGAGGTTGCGCGGCACCACCGCCGGCCCGCTCTCGCCTCCCTTGCGCGTGCCGGCCTTCGTGTCCAGCAATAGCTCGCCCTTTATTTTATCGGACTTCGCCGAGTGGCATTGGTAGCACTCGTTCACCAGCACCGGCCGGATTTTTTTCTCAAAAAACTCCACCTGCGCCGCCGTGGGGCTTTGCTGCGCGGGCAGCCCCAACGCCGACAACGCCAGCCCGACGGCCGCGGTCCAGAGGGTGCGGTTCAATTTCATCGTGTTTTGGACTCTCTTGATTGGGATTTCATTGCCTGTTTTTTAAAAAAATTAAACGCCGGGCTGTCCTGCTTGGTAAATTTCCAAAATGGTTTTGTCATCGAGCGCCTCGCCGAAAATCATGAATTCATCCATACGACCGTTGAAGCGGCGCTGGGATTTCGGCTCATCTTTCGGCGGGCGGCCCCAGTTGCCCAGTTCCACTGAGCCGCCGCGCAGGGGTTTGGGCCGGGGCATGCTCGCCGAGGCCACGCGCTGGCCATTGACGTAATGGATAACGCGTCCGCTCAAGGTATCAATTGACAAAGCCAAGTGTATCCACTGGCCGAGTCGGCGGGATTTGAAAACCGGCTTTGTGGCACTGATCCACGGGCTGAGCTTGGATTGGCGCTGCAATATGAATTGCAACCGGCCGTCGCCGGTGATTTGCCACGCGGGTGCATAGCGGCGTTTTCCATCAGCCGTGAGCAGGCTGTGGTAGGACTGGTCCAGCGCATCGATCCGCACCCACGTGGCGAAGGTCAGCGCGGGGAGGTCGAGGTCTTTTCGATTGTCGGGATCGGGGCGGTTCTCGTTCTCGCGCCGGCGCAATGGCAAACGAACGCGGTCGCCGGGGTTCTTGAACTCGAGCGCGCCCTTCCCCGGCCAGCGGCCCTCGGCCCAGCGGCAGCCGATGATGGCACCGTTGAGCCACGGTCGTTCCGTCCATTGGCTGTGCAGGCGGCGCGGTTTGTCGTTGCGCTGAAAATCATAATAGGCGAGCAGCCGGGGGTCGGTCTTCCATCGCACACTGGCCTCGCGCCAGCGGGCGAACTGCTCGGCGACGCGGGCATCGGCTTGGGCGGCAATCTCCGGCGCGGAAATAAATCGGGTTGGGTCGGCGGGAATATTCTTGAGTTGGCCGGCGGCATTGATGCGCGCGGCTTTGCCGGCGGTGAGGTCGGCCGTGACGGTTTGGCCATCGGGCGGATAGACCTCCACGCGTCCATCAAACACATGAACCTCGGCCGGGCCATTCTCCGCCACGTCGATGCCAAACTCCGTGCCGAGGTCGACCAACCGCGCCTGCGGCGTGAGCACCGTGAACCCCGCTGCGGGCTCAGGCACGATGGCCCGCAGCTTGCCGCGATGGCACTTGGCCAAGTCAATGCCCAGCAACTCGAAATCCGCCGGCCCCTCGAGGATGACCGCCGCGCCGCTATAAAACTCCAGACGCACGAGGCCGGCCGAGAATAGCAGCCGCCCCGCTGGCACCGCCGTGCCGACTGGCAACGCGGGCGATTCCCATTCCACGCCCACCGCCTTGGCCAGCACGGCCACGCCGGGAACAACCACCGGGATGGCGGCAGCGGTCTTGGTAATGGGGTTGGACGATTTGGGCTCGGGCTGGTTCCACTTCCAAACTCCGAGAGTCAGCAATGCGACCAGTGACGCCGCGAGCGCCCACGGCATCCAGCGCGCGGTGGGGGATTGGGCGGGAGCGTTGCCGAGCAGCGGATGCGCACTCTCGCCCCACGCCAAGCCAGCGGGCTCGCCGTACTCGTGCAGGGCACTCTCGAGATTCATGTAGCGCAGAAACTGCGCGCGCGCCTCGGGGCTCTCGGCGAGCAGTGCCTCCAGCCGCGCAAACTCCTCTTCGCTCAATCGTCCGTCGCAGTGGCCGGCGCACAGGGCGTTTAGCTCGTCGGCGTCGTACGGCTGTAAATTGGATTCGTCACTTTTCATAATGGCTCCTTTGCCAGTTCGCGCTCAATGCATTTCAATAAAGCCTGCCGGATGCGCGAAAGCGCCTTGTACGCGGCGGCCACCGTGCGACCGGTCTGCTCGGCGGCTTCCCCGATGGCCGCGCCGTGGGTGTACACGGCCAGCACCAGCATACGCTCGCGCTCCTTCAACTTGGCGAGGCAACCGCGCAGGGCATGCCGCTCGCGTTCCAGCGGCACGGCGGCTTCTTCCGCCTCGTCGGCGAGCAGCTCGATGATGTCCTCGCGGAACACCAGCCGGTCGCGCGCCTTGGTGCGGCGGTATTTCAGCACCTCGAACCGCGCGATGACGCAGGCCCACGCGTTGAAATTGGTGCCGGGCTCGAAGGTGTCGAATTTTTTCCAGAGCACGAGGCTGGTGTCCTGCAGGACTTCCTCCATGTCCTCGGCGGTGGGCAGGAGGGCACGGAGGAAGGCGCGCAAGCCGGGCTCGGCACGGGTGAAGTGCCGCACAAAGGCTTCGTAGTTGGGTTCGTTGCCGGCCAAAAATCGGTTTGCCAAAAACCCGCCCAAAGGCGTCCGCCGACGGGATCGACGGACGCCAGCCGGTCGGGACAGACCGGCTTGATTAGGCGGCGGGTGAGTTTACTTGTCCTTCTTTTTCTTTGGGCCCTTGAGCTTGGCCTTCTGCTCGTCGGTGAGCAGCGCGGCGAATTCCTTGCGGGCGGCCGCCATCACTTCGCGCACTGCCTTTTGGCCTTCCTTCATTTGGGCCTTTTGGGCGTCGGTCAGCGACACTGCCGCGTTCACGGCCTCGCTCAGTTCCTTGCCTTTTTTGCCGGCGGCTTTCGCTTCTTTCTGAGCGGCGGCGCGGGCCTTCTTTTGCTCGGGCGTGACGACATTCAGCTTGGCGCGCGCGGCGGCAAACTGTTCGGCATATTTCTTGTTCAGGTCCGCCACGGCTTCCGTCTGCTCCGCGGAGAGCTCGATGCCCTTGGGCACCTGAACGATCACCGGCGCCTTAGTCGGCTTCTTCTTTTTCTTGTCTGCCGCGTTGGCGTTGAACGCCACCGCACAGGCAAGCACACTCAGGGTGAGGATTTTCAGTGTCTGTTTCATTTCAATTTCAGGGTTGTTTGATTAAAGCCACCCAAATACGGGCCCGGCTCGCCATTGAACTCCCGTATGAGCCGTGATTGGACAAAAAAAAAGTCTCAACCGCCCTACACCAAAATTTCCCTCGCCACCTTTCCGTGGACGTCGATCAAGCGAAAATCCAATAGGGCTAGCGATTCGGGCACGAGATTGCGCACGATTGAGAGGCTTTCGCGCACATCCCCCGGCACCACCGCGTGCCCGAGTCGCCTCCCTCGCGAACGCCCGCCCGCATATCCAGCACCGGCCCGCCCTTCACCTTCTCGCTATCCGCCGAGTGACACTGATAACACCGCTCCACCAAAACCGGACGAATCTTCTTCTCAAAAAAAGCCAACCCCGCCGCCGTGGGTTTCGCTGCTTCCACCCCAAAAGAGCCGAAGCAAATCAACGCGCTAAAGCAAAATTTGGACCATCCGTTCATCAACAAATTCCTGCCTCAAAAGACGTGCCCCATCAACAATGGTTACGCGGGAAGGCCTGTGGTTCAAACTGAATGAAAACTCAATCAAGGATTCCGCGACCACTTCACCCACGCGAATATCCGCCGCCGGACGCGCCATTTCCAGCCCGCCGCCCGCGCCGCGCCTGCCAAAAACATCAGCACGCGCAAGGGATAATCTGTGTGTAATGATAACCGCATTTCGATAAGTGCTTAATCTGCACCGGAACAGCATCTTTAGAAAGTCACGCTGGATTTCTCAAAGCTCTTTTTTCAAATAAATATCACTGGATACACTCTGGATTCAGCGGGCTTGGAGCATTAATGACGAAAATTGTTCGTGTTTTTGCCAAGCCCAAGTTGACTTTTCGAGTGAGCTCGCTAGATTGCCCCTTGTGAAAGCTTGTTGGCAGGCAATGATGGTGGCGGGGTTGGGCTTGATTTTGGCCAACCCGGTTTGCATTTGCCGTGCCGAATCGATGCCTTCCGCAGAGACCGCATCGGACTCCCAAGGCAGTTGTTGCAGCAAATCCACCGAGCCTTCGGAGGATGCGCCCGGGCCGCTTGCACCTGGGCCGTGCGAATGCGAGGCGTCGGTGGACTTGGGGCTTGCGCAAGTGAAGGTTAATTTTTCGGTTCCGATTGCTGCCGTCAACCGCATCATTAGTATTGAAGTGCAGTCGGCGTTCACCTTCGCGCCGATGACGCCCATATTGCCCGCGGTAGCTTTTCATAGGCCGCCCTTGCGGCATCTTCATTCAGTTTATCGTCTCTGATTTTTCACCCTGTGATCCGGGCGCTGCGCTTGAGCAGATGTCTTGTGGAAATCATTCCCGTTTTGATTGGCGTGCCATTTAATTTGCAAAGGCATGCAAAACAACAACCCCCTTCAGAGGATAAAACACATTTTAAAAACAATCTCTTTCGTATGGCTGATTTGCGCGGCGGTGGTGCACGGCGCGGTGGTGAACTATGATTTAACCGTTTCCGAAAAAATCATCGCGCCCGAAGGCAAACGCGTGACCGCACTGGCCATCAACGACCGCATCCCCGGGCCCACGCTGCGCTTTCGCGTGGGCGATACCGCGCGCATTCGCGTGCACAATCGGTTGCCCAAAGAGGCCACCATTTTGCACTGGCACGGGTTGCTGCTGCCCAACGCGCAGGATGGTGTGGCGCCGCTGACCACACCGGCAATTCCTGCCGGCAAATATTTTGATTATGAATTTCCGCTGACGCACGCCGGCACCTTTTGGTATCACTCGCATATGGGCTTGCAAGAGCAACGCGGTTTGTATGGCGCGATTGTCGTGGAACCCACCGAGGCCGTGGGCCTGCCGGTAGATCGCGAGCACGTGGTGGTGCTTTCGGATTGGACCAACGAGGATCCCAACGAAGTGATGCGCACGTTGTTGCGCGGGGACGAATGGTACGCCATTCGCAAGGGCAATATGCAATCGATTTGGGGCGCGCACAAGGCGGGCGCGCTGGGCGAATATTTTTCGCGCGAATGGTCGCGCATGCCGCCGATGGATATTTCCGACGTGGCCTACGACGCCTTTTGGGCTAATGGAAAAAAGCGAATGCCGCTCGAAAGCAAAGGCGGCGAGCGCGTGAAGTTGCGGCTCATCAACGCCGGCGCGTCCACGTATTTTTATGTGCACTCGGCCACGGGGCCATTGACGATTGTGACGGCGGACGGCCAGCGCGTTAAGCCGGTGAACGTAAATCGACTGCTCATAGGAATGGGCGAAACGTACGACGTGATCGTCACGCTGCCCGCAAGCGGTCGTTACGAAGTGCGGGCCACGGCGCAGGATGGATCGGGGCACGCGTCCATTTTCCTTGGTGCGGGCGCGGAGCATTTGGCGAAGGACATCCCGAAGCCCAATCTATATTCAATGGATTGGATGGTCGCCGGCTTGGAAAAAGACGATCAACCGATCGACACGCCCGAGCCACCGCGTCCGTTGTCGCCTTATCGAAAGTTGCGGGCATTGGCTTCCACCAAACTGCCCGCCGATGCGCCGGTGCGAGAGATCGAGCTGCGCCTCACGGGTAATATGCAGCGCTATATGTGGTCGTTCAACGGCAAGATGATCAAAGAGGAATCCACCATTCAGGTGAAGCGCGGTGAGGTGTTGCGGATGAAATTTATCAACGACACGATGATGCATCATCCGCTGCATTTGCACGGGCACTTTTTCCGGTTGCTGAATGGCCAGGGCGATTTTGCGCCACTCAAGCACACAGTCGATGTGCCGCCGATGGCGCGCGCGGCGATTGAGTTTCTGGCCAACGAACAGGGCGACTGGATTTTTCATTGCCACCTGCTTTATCACATGAAAGCCGGAATGAGCCGCGTGATCAGCTACGACGATCAAGGCGCGGATCACAAACCTAATCTCGATTACAAATCCATGAACCCGTGGGTCTTCAACATGGATGCCACCGCGCAAACTAACTTTAGCGAAGGCCGCGCCGGCTGGCGCAATGCGCGCAACAATCTCGATTTCACTTGGGATTATGAGTTTGAGGAAAAAGAATACGAGATGGATGTGGTTTGGAAATATTTCCACAACCACAATTGGTCCTTGCTCTACGGCTACCGCTTCACCAACGAACACGATGCGGAGGATCGAGCGTTTGCCGGCGCGCAATACCGTCTGCCGCTGCTGGCGTACAGCACGCTCACGGTGGATTCCGAAGGCGATCTGCGCTCCGGCTTGGGGAAATCATTGCAACTCACTCAGCGCCTGAGCCTTGAAAACGAAATCGAGTATGACACCCACTCCGATTGGGAATGGCGCGGCGGCCTTGAGTATCGCCTCAACAAACGCTTTTCAATCACCGGCGGCTACCACTCCGACCACGCCTTTGGTATCGGCCTTAATTTCAAATGGTAAAAACCAAAATCAAATCCAACATCTAAAATGAAAAACACACTGCTCATCATCGCCTTCGCCAGCACCTTGCTGTTGGGCTGCAACTCAACGGACCTCGCAAACGCCAAGGCGTATCCACTGAAAACCTGCATCGTGTCCGATAATGACCTGAAGTCCATGGGCGATCCCGTGGTAATCGTGCACGAAGGGCAGCAAATAAAATTCTGCTGCAAACCTTGCATCAAGAAATTCAAAAACGACCCCGCCAAGTTTCTGGCGAAACTGGGGCAGTAATTTCAACTACGCCAAGATTTCCTTGGCCACATGGCCGTGGACGTCGGTGAGCCGGAAATCGCGACCGGCGTGGCGGTAGGTGAGGCGTTCGTGGTCGATGCCCAGCAGGTGCAGCAACGTGGCGTGCAGGTCGTGGATGTGCATGCGCTGTTGGACGGCCTTGAAACCAAAATCGTCGCTCTCGCCATAACTCGTGCCACCGCGCACACCGCCGCCTGCCAGCCACATCATGAAGCCGTGCGGGTTGTGGTCGCGGCCAGTGCCGTTTTCGCTGACAGGCGTGCGGCCGAATTCGCCGCCCCACACGATGAGGGTGTCCTCCAAGAGGCCTCGTTCCTTGAGATCGCCCAGCAGCGCGGCGATGGGTTGATCGATATTCTTCGCGAGCGTGGGCGTGGTCTTGTTGTGATTACTGTGCGTGTCCCACGGCTGGCCGTTGCCGTAGTACACCTGAATGAACCGCACGCCGCGCTCGGATAACCGCCGCGCCAGCAAACAGCCGTTGGCGAAGTGCCCTTTGCCGTAGGCCTCGCGCACGCGCTCCGGTTCCTTGGCGATATCAAACGCATCCGTGGCGGCAAACTGCATGCGATAGGCCGTCTCCATCGCCTCGATGCGGCCCTGCAACGCGGGATCGGGCGCGCCCTGTTGCGCGAGGTGCTCGCGGTTGAGCGCCTGCATCAGGTCGAGCTGACGGCGTTGCGCGGCGGGATCGAGCTTGGCGTTGCGCAGCCACGGGATCATTTCCTTTGGCGCAATCTTGGAGTGATTGATGTACACGCCCTGATGTTGCGAGGGCAGAAAGGCGCTGTTCCACAAAATGGAAAACCGCACTGGCCGGCCGGGGCACAGCACGATGTACGCGGGCAGGTTGGCGTTTTCCGAGCCGAGCCCGTAGCTCATCCACGCGCCCATGCTCGGCACCTTGGGCGTCATGGTGCCGTTGTTCATCAGCAGCAACGCCGGCCCGTGGTTCGGGTTGTCCGTGTGCACCGAGCGCAACACGCACAAGTCATCGGCAAACCGCGCGGTGTGTGGCAGCAACTCGCTGACCGGCAAACCGCTTTGCCCATGCCGCGCGTATTGGTAGGGCGCATTGAGCAAACCGCCCGTCGGCCGTTCCGTGCGCAAATCCGTCCCCGCCGGCCGTTGTCCTTCGAATTTCTTGAGGGCCGGTTTCGGGTCCAAAAAATCCGGCCCAAACGGACCGCCGTTCATGAACAAATGAATCACCCGCTTCGCCCGCGGCGCAAAGTGTGGCGCCATCCCCGTCGCCGCCTGCAGCGAATTGAACAGCCCCAACGTCCCCATTCCCGCTCCCATTCGGGCGAGGGCCGTGCGGCGGTCGATGTTCAGTGGCTCGTTCATTAGTCCAAAAACTGAAACTCATTTCCCGCCAGCAACGCCTGCGCGTATTGGGTCCAGACGGTGGCGTCATTTTCGTGATTCTCGAAAAACAGTTTGGCGATGCCCAGTTCGGTTTTGCGGGGGGCGCGTTGGAACAGCTTTTCGTAGGCCGCCTGTACGCGGGTTTCAGGGTCTTCCAGTTTCATTAAATTTACCGCGAGCGCCTCGGCTTGCCATTGGATGAAGGGGCCGTTGAGGGTGAAGAGTTGCTGGAGAGGTGTGATGGTTTGCGGACGCGTGGGGGCGTGGGCGGTGGGATCGGGGAAATCGTGGATGCGCAGAAACTGATTGGGCTCGCGGCGGTGGATGGCGCCGTAAAGGGTGCGGCGATGGTTGGTCTGGAGCTTTAGATCTTTCGGTTCGCCGCCGAAGGTGAGGTCGAGTTGGCCGCTGGCGTGAAGCATGGCATCGCGCCAGGTTTCCACATCAAGCCGCCGCCGGCTCATGCGGGCGAGGTGTTCGTTGGCGGGGTCGGCTTTTTGCGCGGCGGGATTGTGAATACTCTGCTGCCACGTGGCGGATTGGAGCATCTCGCGGTGCAACCACTTGAGTGACCAGCCATGTTTCACAAACCGGGCGGTGAGATCATCGAGCAACTCGGGATGTGTGGGCGGCTCGCCGGAATGGCCCAGCTCGCTCGGCGTGGGGCATAGTCCGCGGCCAAAGTGATGCTGCCAGACGCGGTTGACCATCACGCGCGCGGCGAGCGGCGCGCCTTCCTCGACCATCGCCTCGGCCAAGTCCAGCCGGCCGCTGCCGCGCTTGAACTGCCGCGGCGCACTGGCCTTCATCGGAAACGCACCGAGAAACCGCCGCGGCACCGTGGCGCCGGGCGTGTTCGGATTGCCACGCTTGTGGATCGGTAAGTCGCGCGCTTCACCCGTTTTATAATCAAGCGCCGTGCCATGAGTGCCATTGCGTTTGGAGTTCACAAACAGCGCCGCCTCCGTCACGCCGTTGACCATCGGGACGTTGAAATGCGGTGTGTCCTTTTTGATCGCGGCGATTTGTGTTTCGAGCTTCGCGATTTCCGTTTTGGGATCATGGGCGGCTACGGCTGGTGCGGATTTTTCCAGCGGCTGGGTGACTGGGCCCACCGGCAGGCCGGCGGCAGTGTGCAGTTGCTTCGCTTCGGCGGCGGTCACGGCGCGATTGAAAAAAGACACGTGCGCCATTCGGCCGTTCATCAGCGCAAACCGTTCATTGCGGCCGCCGAGGAAAAACTCCTTGGCGCCGCCGGCGGTGGATTTGAGATCACCGGCGAATTCCGGTTCCGTGGCGCCGTTCAACCACGCCGTCACGCGCGTGCCTTCGCGGGTGAACACCACATGATTCCATGTGCCCGGAGTGATGATTTTTTTGCCGCCGAGATGGCCGCGGGCCACATCGCCGTTATATAGGAAGAGCACGCCGTTCGCCTGCGTGGACGTGCCGCCAATGCCGAGGTGATCGCCCGGCGCCCTCGCCGTGCCATTGGGGCCGCGCGAGAACAGGTAACCGGTCACTGGCCGTGCGTTATTGGCCAGATCATTCCGGAACCAAAATGAAACGGTGTACGCCGTCTCCAGCTTCGGAATCTTCGCGTGCAGTCGGCCGGCCGTGAAGGTGGCGTAGTTTTCGTTTGTCAGCGTGACGCCGTTTTCCGCGGTCAGCTGTTTGGGCTTTTGGTTGAGCTGCTCGTAAATGGCCGGCTTCAGTTTGGCCAGGGCGGCGGCCTGGTGCTGGGCGAAGGCGGGCGTTTTCACGCCGGTGGATGGGGTGGTGGGTTTTTTCTTTTTCAGCTCGGCGATTTTCTTTTCCAACGCGCTCACCTGCGCGCGGGCCTGCGTGACAGGCGCCCAGTGTTCCTCGGAAACCATCGGCCGATCGGCGATGCGCACGCTGGCGAACACGCCGGCAATGGCGTAGTAGTCCGCCTGCGTGACGGGCTCAAACTTGTGGTCGTGACAGCGCGCACAGCCGAGTGTGAGGCCGAGAAAGGTGCGGCCCACGGCGTCCATGCGCTCCTCCCATTCGTCGGCGACGGTGGTCTTGATAATTTCCGGCGGCAGTTGCAGCTCCTTCCAGTAGGTCGGGCTGAGACCGAGGAACCCGAGCGCGGCGTTGTCTTTCGGGTTGCCGTTTCCGATGAGGTCATTGGCGAGTTGTTGTTTGACGAATTGGTTGTACGGCAGATCGCGGTTCAACGCGTCGACCACCCAGTCGCGATATCGCCAGGCCGATGCAGTGGAGTTCAGCCAACTGGCGGTCTTGTCCGTGTACCGCGCCAGATCCAGCCAATGCCGCGCCCAGCGCTCGCCATAATGCGGTGAGGCAAGGAGCGTGTTGATTTCTGTTTCAATGGCTTTGGTGCGATCGGCTTGGGCGCGTTTTCGAAACTCGGCCAATTGGTTCGGCGTGGGGGGCAACCCGATGAGATCAAAATACAACCGACGCAACAGCACGCGGTCATCGGCCGGGGCGGCGGGTGTTAATTGTTTGGATTCAATGCGCGCGAGGACAAACCGATCCAGCCGTTGCTGCGGCCAATCAGCTTGGGATACCTTCGGCAGCGGCTGTTCCTGCAGTGGTTGAAACGACCACGGCAGTTTCTTGACCGGCTCCGCTTGGAGCAGCGCGGTGTTCAGCAGCAAAATGGCCAGCCATCGATGCACGTGACTTGGACGATAACACCGGCGTGCTATTCGGGCAATGGGCGTCTCAGGCGGTCTTAAATTTGAAAAACCGCGCGGGGACCTGGCGGGAGTCGCGGATATCGCGGTCGGTGGTGATCAGGGTAAGGTTATGTTGGCGGGCGGTGGCCGTGATGAGGCGGTCGGCGGGATCCGGATGGAAACGGGCGAGAGTCACGGCGTCCTCGGCAATTTCCGGCGTGATGGGCAGTACGCGGATACCGCGCAGGGCTTGACGCTGCCATTCGGCGCAGGGCAGCGGGAGGTCGATGCGGCCCTTGGCGGAAAGCATGGCTACTTCCCAAAGGCTGATGTCGCTCACGGCATGGATCAGACCGGGCTCGCCGAGGAGATTGCGGATGCGTGTCGGCAGGGTTTCCGGCTCCTTGGCGCCACGCAGCCACACGCCGGTGTCCAGCAGATACTTCACGTGCGCTCCACGTCCCAGATGTCCGCCGAAGCCGCAGGCTCATCGAGATTGTTGGGCAAGGGCGCACCGCCGGGGGCGCTGCCGAGAAAGGACAGTTCCTCCACGGGCAGAATTTTGCAGTACGGTTTGCCCTGCTTGGTGATGAGCACGGGTTCGCCGTGATGGGCGGTCTGCGTCACCGCCGCCACGTTGCGCGAGAGGTCGCGGATGGGAAACGTCTTCATGCCTGACAATATGTCAGACAATTGGTGGGCTGTCAATCTGGGCGATTAGCTCAAGTCCAGCGGGCCGTCCTTGGAGAGGGTGGCGTTGCCGAAGGTGTCGAGCGAGTGGCCGAAGGCGTGGGCGAGGCTGAGCAACAGGCGATTGTGCGGCACGCTGTTGAACTGCAGTGAGCGGCCGGTTTGGAAGCCGAGGCCGCCGCCGAGCAACACAAACGGAATGTCGTTGAGCGTGTGGCTGTTGCCTTTGCCGAGTTCATTGGTCCACACGATGGTGGTGTGGTCGAGCATGCTGCCGGTTCCGCCGGGTTCGGGGGTCTCGGACAGGCGCTTGGCGAGATGGGCCAGCTCGCCAGCAAACCACGTGTTGATGCGCGTGAGCTTGTCGACGGCGGTCGCGTTTTTATCCGGCTCGTGGGAAAGGGAGTGATGGTTGTCCTTGATGTCCAACCAGTTCATGCGGGCGCCGCCGACGGATTTGGTAAACTGAAGGGTGGCCACGCGGGCAAAGTCGTTGACGAAGCTGTTGATCATCAGCTCCATCTGCATGCGGCTGAGCTCGGGCAGGTTGTCGTTTTGGTTGGCCACCCCGGATTCCAGTGCGGGCGGTTGGACGCGATATTTTTTGCCCTGATCGGCGGCCAGCTCGCGGTCCAGTTCAGCCACAAACTTCGCGTTCTGCTCGAGCAACGCGCGGTCCGAAGGGCTGAGCCGGTCGCCGAGTTTCTTGAAATCTTCCTGCAACGTGCCGAGCACACTTTGCAAAGCGGCCTTGTCGCGCAGGTTGCCGTACAGCTTTTGGTACATGCGGTACGGATCATCGGTCGGCGCCACGGGCTGGTTGGGGCCGGCGTAGGACATGCGCGTCCAAGGATCGGCCCGATCGCTCACGCCCACGCCAAATTCCAGTGCGCCAAAGCGCGTACGGGTGGCGGCTTGCGACTGCAAAAAGTTTTTGATCTCCTGATCAATAGAGATGCCTTTGGCCCAGCCAGCCGGGGTGTGGCTGCCGCCTTGAATGTTGCCGGGGAAAAGCTCGATGCCGGTGAGCAGGCAGCTCATGCCGCGCATGTGGCTGTCGCCATCGCCGCGCACGCGGTTGTGCACGCCCTTGAGCACGAGCAGTTGATCGCGGAACGGTTCCAGCGGCTTCAAGATCGGCTTGAGGGCAAAGTCGGCACCGGGTTGGTCCGGCCAATAATGTTTCGGGATGGTGCCGTTGGGGCTGAACATCACGATCAACCGCTGGCGCGGTCGAGTGGGAGCCGCTTCACCCAGACTGGGCAGGCCCATTAGGAACGGCATCGCCGCGCTGGAGATGCCGAGTCGCTGTAAAAATTCGCGTCGTGTCGATACGTTCATCTTACTGTTTCTTTCCTGGGTGCGTCAGACCTCCGCCGGCCACCCGCACGGTGATCTCCGCCATCAGACGGGGCACATTGCAATCCGTCTTCACAAAATCTTGCCACAATTCATCCAGGGTTTCACGCCCAAAAGCGCCCGGAGCCTGCTTGGCGAGGTGGTTGAAAAGCTGTTCTATAAAATGCCGCTGACCGTGCGGACTGTCCGCCGCGTAATTAGCAATCGTCCGCGGGCCGGTGATTTTCAGGGACGTGTTGGCGGCCGTCGTATAATCGCTGGCAGCATTAATCGGCCGACCTTTTTCCTGATCGCGCCAGCGGCCGATGGCATCGAAATTTTCCAGCGCGAACCCGAGCGGATTGATGATGCTGTGGCAGCTCATGCAGTCGGCCGCCTTGGTCAGGTGGGTGACCTTTTCGCGCATGGTTTGGTCCGGCTTGAATTCGCTGTCCTTAAATTGAATGGCATTGGGCGGCGGTCGGAGTGTGCGGCCGGCGATGTGCCGGGCGAGAAACACGCCCCGATGAATCGGCGAGGTGTTGTCCGCATAGGCAAACTGCGCGAGCAACAGCGGATGGGTGAGCACGCCGGCGCGGCGGTTGGGGCCCATCGAAATTTTTTTAAACCCGTCGGAAGTCACTTCGGTTCCATAAAATTTACCGAGCCGATCATTCAGGTATAGGTGATCGGCCTTGAGCAGGTCGCGGTAGTCGCCCGAGCCGCTCCACATGGTCTCGTCCAGAAAGAGCCGGAGCGATTGGCGCAGGTCCGCCACAACGCGCTGGTTAAATTCCGGAAAGGCTTCCGTGTTTTTATCGATGGCGTTGGCCTTGTCGAGCTCCAGCCAATGTTGGAAAAAGTGCTGCAGCTTTGCGCGGGCTCGCGGATCGCGCATCATGCGATTGGCTTGCGCACGAACGTGGTTGGGTGTTTTCAGGTTGCCAGATTGGATGGCCACTTGGAGTGACCGATCTGGCACCGAATCCCACAACAGCAAGGCCAGGCGGGCAGCAATCTGATGGGCATCCGGCTCGGGTGAATGCAGGTCCGGATACAAAAAGCGCGGCGATTTCAGCGCGAGAATGACCGCGCGTTTCAGCGCATCGGCCGGCGAGGAATCGTTGGCGAAAAAGGCATCCACAAACACCTTGCGCTGGGGCTCCGTCAAGGGCCGGCGAAAAGCGGCGGCCACGAATCGGGCGGCAAAGGCGCGCACCTTGTCCCGGCGTTGCGGATCGTCTTCGCGCGTGCCGGCCAGTCGATCCATGTGGCGCACCATCCTTGCCGCGGTGTCCAACGCGCCGCGCGTGGTGGCCTCGTCCCATGCCTTGGAAACGGAGATACCGCGGGCAAACCCGTGGCTGCTGTCATCCGGCGGTAACGGCGTTTGCACCGTGAACACGCGCGCCGATTGCTTGGGCATGAACTGGCTGCGCGGAATGATTTCCTCCACGCCGTGCGGCGGTTTCCAGCGCAGCTCGATCGAGGCGCGCTTGTCTTTCCATTTGAAAAAATCCAGCGCAATCGGCACCGCACGACCGCCCAGCAGACGCAAGGAAATGCGATGCTCCTTCAATTGACCGTCGCTGACCCACGCATCGAGAATTGGCTGCTCACTGTTGACCCACAGCTTGATGCCGTTCTCGGTTTTGACGATGAATTCATACGTGCCCGTCTCGGTCGTGAAAATGGAGCCTCGCCAGCGCGCGGAAAATTCCTCCGCCTTGAAGCCTTCGCCCTCCGGCGCCTCCGCGCCCCAGTCGAAATCCACCGGCCCTTCCACGCGATCAAAGGCCTTTTGTTTATTGTTGTAGCCGCGCGATTTGTACCATGTGCCGGTGAGGCCGCGCTGTTCATCGAAGGTGCTTGTGCGCCCGAGAAATTCCCCCATCAAATCCGCGATGCTCTCTTCGTACTGGCGGCGCGTGAGCCGGCTGACCATCACCCGCGCCGGCTGGTTGCGCGCCTGCGCGGCGGGCGAATAGAAGGCGTCGTAAATATACTTCGCCACTTTCGCTGCATCCTCGCCCACGCATAACTCTGCCTTCCCGTCTGGCATCGTCTTCACGATCTCCGCAGTCAACTTCTGCAGCGACCAATCGCCGGTCAACGGTTCATCATATTTCTTGGAGCCTTGGCCGACCGCCCCGTGACATTTTACGCATTGGGCGCGATAGATTTGTTCGCCCGTGCGATCGGCGGCGGACAGCATGCCGGTAGTGGTCGCCAACAATAGGACGAACAGGCCGCTGGTGCTGTGCAGAAACGATGACATGGCGGCAGTTGGATGCCTGAAAATGGCCGCCTATTCAACCCTCCATTTGAGGTGGTTGGCGGAACATGATTTTCTTTTCACACGTTTTTATTCGGCCTAGGTTGAGGGGTGGATGTGAAGTCAATCCGGGAGGTGCTCAGCTGGCGAGGAGAACTGGGGCGAGGCCTCTATATCATCGTCGGGTTGGCGTTGTTCCTGATTAAATGGAATCTGGATCGGCTGCTGAGCGGGTATTTTTTCTCGGTATCGTGGATGCCCTACCGGTATCTCATTCCGGGAATGGAGGGGCTGGACGAGGCGCTGGAAGGGCGCCGGGATTTGCTGATGACATTGGCGTTGACCGCGCTGCCGTTTGTGTACCTTGGCGTATTGTTCACGGTGAAACGGCTGCGTTCCATCGGGGCCCCGTTGTTTTTGGTGGGGCTGTTTTTTATTCCGTTTATCAACCTGTTATTTTTCGCCGTGCTCTCGGTGCTGCCGGCACGGCAGGTGGAGGACGGCGTGGATCATCCGCCGCATTGGCTGGAACGCATGATGCCACGTGATCGGTGGGCGAGTTTTTTTCTATCCGCCTGGGCGGCCGTGCTGGTGGGGTTGCCCATTCTGGCGATTGGGATCAATTACCTGCAAAGCTACGGGTGGGGCGTGTTTGTGGGCATCCCGTTTATGTTGGGATTGATTGCTACACTGCTGCATGCGGTGCATCAGCGGCGGACTTTTTGGGAATGTCTCTCGGTGGCGTTGTCCGCCTGCGCGCTGTTTGGGGCGTGCGTGTTTCTTCTGGCGATGGAGGGTATCATTTGCCTAGCCATGGCGTCGGTGATTGCGATGCCCTTATCCTGTCTGGGCGCATTGGCGGGTTTCGGGATTCAGTCGAACCACCACGCCAGCCGCGTACCGCCGGTGTTGTTGTTATCCTGCCTGCTGCTGATGGGGTTTGAGAAAATGGAAAACCCCAAGGCGGTGTCTTATGCCGTGACGTCCACGGTGGAAGTGGATGCCCCGCCGGAAGTGGTGTGGAACCACGTGGTATCCTTCAGTGAATTGCCGCCGGTGGAGGATTGGATCTTCAAGACTGGTCTGGCCTATCCTCTCCGGGCGGAGATCGAGGGCGAAGGCGTGGGGGCCGTGCGGCATTGTGTGTTTTCTACCGGCGCCTTTGTGGAGCCCATCACCATTTGGGACGAACCGCGTCATCTGCGGTTTGATGTCACGGCCATGCCCGAGCCGATGCAGGAATGGACGTTTTATTCAGATGTCCATCCGCCACACCTCGAAGGGTATTTCCAAACCACCCAGGGCGAGTTTGTGCTCGAACGCCTGCCGGGAGGCCGCACGCGGCTGCATGGCACCACGTGGTATCACAACGACCTGTGGCCGGCGAGTTACTGGAAGGGATGGTCCGATTACCTGATCCACCGCATTCACCTGCGCGTGTTGCGCCACGTGAAACAGGAGGCTGAAGCGGACGCTACTGCGCCGTCCAGCCGCCGTCGACGCTGAGCATGGCGCCGGTGGTGTAGCTGGCCGCGTCGCTGGCGAGGTAAATGGCCGCACCCTGAATTTCCTTCAGATCCCCCCAACGCTTGAGGGCGGTAGCGCCCACGATGAATTTCTTGCCCTCTTCCGTATCCGCAATGGGCACGTTCATCGGTGTAAGGAACGGGCCGGGGCAGATGGCGTTGACGGTGATGCCTTCCTCGGCCAGTTCCATGGCCAGCGAACGGGTGAGCATTACCGCGCCGCCTTTGCTGCTGCAATAGGGCGTGCGGTTGGCGATCGCCACGAGGCCCAGCGCGCTGGCGAGGTTGATGATGCGGCCGTACTGTTTCTCCTTCATGTGCGGCAACACCGCGCGACAGGCGAGCCAGGTGCCGTCCACATTGATGCGTTGCACCTCGGCAAATTCCTCATAGCTCACCTCATCAATCGGCCCGCGGATGTTGATGCCCGCGCTGTTGATCAGGATATCGATCCGGCCAAATTCCTCCAAGCACTTGGCGGCCATGGCTTCCATGTCGGACTGCTTGGAGACATCGGCGGCAAACCCGATTGCCTTGCAGCCGTGTTCGGCAGCGATCTTATCCGCCGTGGCCTGAGCCTCCTCGGCATTGCGGCTGACGAGCATGAGGTTGGCGCCGGCGCTGGCTAGGCCCGCGCCCATGGCCTCGCCCAATCCCTTGGAGCCGCCAGTAATGATCGCCACGCGATCGGTGAGTTCGAATAGTTTAATTCCCGGGAGCATGATTATTTCTTCAAATTAAATCGATGGATACGACCGAACACGGTGTATTCCGCCACAAACAAATCGCCGGCTGAATTAAACGCGACGCCGTGCGGGGCAGAGAAAAAGCCGGGGCGCCATTTGGCGGGCGGGAGTTTGTTGGTAGCGGTTTCGCCGGGAACGGTGTTGTGGCCGAGTTGGGCGACGACTTTGCCGGCTTTGTCGTAGAGCGAGGCGCGGCCTTTGATTTCACCGGTCACCGCCAGGTTGCCATGCACGGCCACGGCGGCAGGGCGCAACACGTCCTTGGCGTACACCCCGTGGAATTTGCCATCGAGCCCGATGTGGATGAGCCGCATTTTTTCGCGGTCGGCCCCAAGAATCCGCGGCGGATCAAAGCGAGTATCGATGCAGATCTTATGCAGCGTTTGGGAGCCGAGCAGTTCGCGGCCGCCGATGGTCTTGATGTATTTGCCGGCCTGATCAAAGTGATGGATGTAATCGGTGGAGTAGCCGTCGACCACAAAGAGGTCGCCGTTGGGGGCGACGTCCATGCCGGTGAGGCGCATGCGGCCGCCGCGTTTGTATTTGGCGGGCACGGTATCGGGTTTAATGTCCAGCACCACCTTGCCGTCGAGTGCGAGCTTGAGGATATTTTGGCCGCCAAGGCGCGGGCCGTAGAGGTGTTCGCCGCTGTCGGTCTTGCGAATCACAAACCCATGAAAATCGGTCGGCGCATTGGGGACGTTGCGCAGGTAGTTGCCCTTGTTGTCGTACACCTGCACGCCGGCTTTCGGGCCGCCCTGCACGCTGACGTACACTTCGTTTTTGGAACTGACGGCAATATCGCCGTGCATGTTGCCGATTTGTTTTTCGCCGGTGGGCATGGAGGCCCAGAATTTTTCCAGCGTGTATTCCGCGCCGATCGCCGGCTGGGCCAGCAGCGCGATGAGGAGAAGGAGTTGTGTTTTCATTTTAAACTTTCGGGTAAACCCACGGCTTGCGGTAATCGCGCCGGAGGAGTTGATTGGCTTCTTGGTCGTTGAGGATTTTTTCCTGATCGCCGTCCCATTGGAGGCTCCGACCGAGGCGATAGGAAATCATGCCGAGCATCGGCAGCACAGAGGAACGGTGCGCCGGCTCAATGTCCGCTGCGGGCGTGTGCTTGGGATCGGCGATCGCCTTCATGAAATCCGCCCAGAGCGGTGGGAGGTTATGGCCGTCGCGTTCGTTGTCAAAGCGCGGATCGCCGTGGGCTTTCACCCCGTTTTTCTTCGCCGGATAAAACGTCCAACCATCGCGCCAACCGATGTGCAGGATGCCTTCGGTGCCATAAAAGTAAGCGCCGTAACGGTGGTGTTCGGTGGCGTTCATCGCGAAGCGCCGATGTTCCCATGTGACGGTGAAGTCTTCGTAATCATAAATGGCCACCTGCGAGTCGGGCGTGTCGCTGGTCATTGCCTCGCCGTCATTCACCGCAGCGCCGCGCACCGGTCGGCCGCCGCTGGAAAAAACGCGCTTGGGGAATTTCTCGTCACTCCACCAGGTAATTTGGTCGAGCCAATGCACGCCCCAGTCGCCGAGGGTGCCGTTGGCGTAATCAAGAAAATGGCGCCAACCGCCCGGATGCAGCCGACGATTGAACGGCCGCTTGGGCGCCGGGCCACACCAGAGATCCCAGTCCATTCCCACTGGCGCGGGACTGTTCGGCGTGGGTTCCTCTTTGCCACCTCCGCCGGTGACGAACAACCGGACCTGACCCACCTTGCCGACTTTGCCGGATTTCAAAAACTTCATCGCCTCCACATGATGCGGCCCAATACGCCGATGCAGGCCCACCTGCACCACGCGTTTGGCCGCCCGTGCGGCGTTGAGAATGGCGCGGCTTTCTTCCACCGTGTGCGCGGTGGGTTTCTCAAGGAACACATGGGCGCCTGCTTCAATCGCCGCAATCGCCGGCAGCGCGTGCCAGTGGTCGGGCGTGGCGATGATCACAATCTCCGGCTTTTCCTTGCCGAGCATCTCGCGAAAGTCATTGTACTTGCGCGTCTGATCGCCGTTGAGATCGGTGATCTCCTCGGCGCTGACCTCGCGCGTCTGTTCGCTCACGTCGCAAATGCCCACCACCTTGCACTGGCCGTGCGCCATCGCGTCGCGCAAAATGTTCATGCCCCACCAGCCCGCGCCGATGATTGCCGTGCGATATTTTTTGCCGGGCGCCGCCAATAACGGCGTGGCGGCAAAGGAAGCCGCCGTGGCGGTCGCGGAGGTTTTCAGGAAACGTCGACGGGAAGTTTGCATGACAGGAACGCGGCGATTATTGACCGCGCCGCAGATCGAGGCAAACCAAATGGCCCTTGGAATTGCGGCAGTACAACAGGCCGTTGGCCAGCACCGGGGCGGTCCAGCAATCCTTGTCCAGCACGCGCGCGCGGCCGGTGGGCGTGAATCCCTTGGGCGTGGCTGGGGCGGTCATCAAGGCCCCCGTACCTGTGAGCACGATCAAATGACCATCGGCGGCGGTCAAAGCGCCGAACCCGGTGGCGTGTTCCCAAACCACTTCGCCGGTCTTCCAGCTCACGCAGCGCAGTTTTCCCGGACCACCGCTGTCGCCATCGAAGCCGTATAAATGATCGCCGATCTTCACCGCGGCATTCATTTGCGTGGACAAATTTTTGTTCTTCCAAACCTCCGTCAGCTCGGCTCCAATTTTGTATAGGCCACAGCCTTTCCGGTATCCACTGCCCACAAACACCTGATCGCCCTCCACAATGGCATCGGCCGCATTCACGCCGTACCGGGTAAACCAACGTAGGTTCCAGGCTTCCTGGCCATCGGCCACCTTCACCGCCGAATAGGCGCGGCCGCTACTCACGATCACGTGCGGCTGACCGCCCAGCATCACGGGCTGCGGGGTGGCGTAGCCGGCCTCACCGTCGGCGGATTTCCAAAGTGTCTTGCCGGTTTTCAAATCCAACGCCACACCGGCCGCACCGGCATTAAGCAGAAGACGGTCGCCTAGTACGAGCGGTGACCCGTTGAAGCCCCAGGTCGGGACGCGCACCTGATCCTCCTTGGCGAGATGCCGCGCCCAGAGCACCTGACCTTCGCCAGCGTTTTTTGGATGCGGCACCAAGCAGCTCACCTCGCCCCATTTGCCGGCCACATAAACGCGACCGTCAGCCACCGTGGGCGTGCTGCCCGGACCGCCGATGTAAAACTTGGCGCCGATGTTCGATAGCCACGAGTAACTCCACAGCTTGCGGCCGGTCTTGGCGTCAAGACAGTACAGCGTGTCGGCGCCTTCGTTGTGCCCCAGCGTGTACAGGCGTCCTTTCGCCACGGCCATCGATGAAAATCCAATGCCAACCTGCGCCTCCCATAACCGCTTCGGTCCAGTCTCCGGCCAGTCGGTTTGCCAGTTTTTTTCGCGTGAAATGCCGTCGTGCTGCGGCCCGCGAAAGTGCGGCCAGTCTTCAGCCGCCAGCCACAACGGGGCCAGCAGCAAGGGAATGAGTTTGCGAATCATCATTTAAATTTTCAATTGCGTGTGTGCGTAGGCGACCGATTTGGCGTTATGGGCCTCCTCGTACGCGACCTGTTCGGCCGGGGTCTTGCCTGCGATACTCGGCAGCGGGGCCTTGGGTTTGTGGGACCGCACCCGATCCAGCGCAGCCATCAGAACCGGTGCCGATCGGCCGCCAAACGTTTTCCAATAACGCTCCGTGAGGCAGGGGATCTTGAGCGGGTTGCGAGTAATCATCTCGAGATTATGGCGCACGCGCGGATTGGCTTTTTCGCACGTGGCCACGATGCGTTTTAAATCCAGAAAACCATCGCCCAACGGTACCTCTGACAAGAGGAAGCCGCGATCGTATTCCTGCACGGCCATGTCCTTGAGGTGCGTGGTGAGCGTGTGCGGCGCGAGTGCTTCCACCACGGCATGCGGATCCTCCAGAAGCGCGAGGTTGTTGCCGGTATCGAGATTCACCCCCACGTGCTCGCTGGAAATGCGTTTTAGAATCGCGAGCATCTCGTCGATACGCCAGTCCTTATGATTCTCCAACGCCACCTTCACGGCATGCTTTTTGGCAATCGGCTCCGCCCAAACCAAGCGTTGCCAACTGCTCTTGCGAAACGCCGCCCAGTCCGCGGCCGAATTAAAATTCTCATAACGCCGCCCACCGAGCATCACCGTGCGCAGGATTGATACGCCCGCTTCCTTGGCCGCCGCCAGTTCGGCTGCAAAACGTTCTGTATCCGCCTCCGACCGTGGTAGGCTCACTTGCCCTTCCAGAAACATTCCCAACGCTTCGGCCCGCGCGCGCAGTTTTTTGCCCAATCCGTCGTTCCCCCAGCCGCGCACCCCGATTTGCACGCCCACCGTTTGCAGTCGATGACAGTGCTCCAAGAACGCTACCGGCCCAGCGAAGCTCGCCACCCCGGCCGGCGGTTGGGCTGCGCGACTGAACCGGTTTCGGATCGCGTAGGACGCCGTGGAAACCCCCAGCCGGCGGGCAAAGGAAAACCGTTTGGCCGCCGCTCCCACCGCCAGTGCGGCCGTGGTGCCTGCCAAAAATGTCCGTCGATCCATCACGGCCGCCATCCTCCCTGCTGGTCGCCCCCTTGGCAAGTGTGCGTGCGCGCGGTACAACCAACCCGTGTTCACGCTGCATTCCCAACTCCAAGCCGACTGCCACACGCTCGGCCGTCTGCCAAGTGGCCCCTTGCTGCTGCATCGCAATGCGGCGGTGACTTGGTTCATCCTCGTACCCGAAACCGATGTCGTGGACCTATTCGATCTACCCGAAGCGCAGCATACGCAAGCCATGGCCGATTGCCGCACCATCTCCGCCTACCTGAAAACCGAACGCCAAGTGCCCAAGATCAACTTCGGCGCCATCGGCAATCTCGTGCCGCAACTGCACCTGCACATCGTGGGTCGCACCCCCGAAGACGCCTGCTGGCCCCAACCGGTTTGGGGGAACCTGCCCGAAGGCCCGGCGTACACCGAATCCGAACTCGAAACCCTGCGCACGCAACTCATCGAACATAGCGGCCTGCAGCCGGAAGCGTGATGCCGCGGCCCTTGCTAGCCTGAACAAAATGCGATAGCTTGTGAACATGACAGCGCGAGAGAAAATAATGGCCGAACTTGAGGCCGCGCCGGATTCGGTGGTGGAACAAGTACATGGTTTCCTGCGCGCTATCCATGACGATTCGTCTGCCTCCCGGCAGCCGCGTGAGATGCCGGATTTTCTGGCGCGGCAAAAGGCCGTGTTTGGCGGGCGCGTGCTGGCTGATTCACAGGCCACTTTGGATGACCTCCGTGCCGAGCGGGCGTGATGCGCTATTTCGATTCCAGCGTGTTGCTGAAGCTTTACCTGTCCGAGCCGCAAACCACCACTGCGATCCGGCTCTTTCGTGATGCCCAGACTTCGCCACCTTTCACGCGCTTGCACGGCGTGGAGATACGAGGGGCATTTCAACAAAAATGCGGTCGCGGCGAACTCTCTCAGGGCGAATGTGCGCAATTGATCGCCATTCTGGAAAGCGATTTGCAATCGGCGGTATTCACTCAACCGGTCGTTCAATGGAACGAGACATTTGATCGTGCTGAAACATTGACCGCCGCGCATGCTTCCGAAACGCTTTGCCGCACGCTGGATGTGCTGCACGTGGCCACGGCGGTGGCCTTGGGCGCGGACGAGTTTTGTACTTTCGATCATCGCCAAGCCGCCATGGCATCGGCGGCCGGATTAAACCTCGTAACCGAATAATGAATCTCCAACTCACAGACCAAGGTGTGGTGGTGCTCGGCGGCGGCAGCGGGATTGGGCGCGCGATTGCCGCGGCGTTTGCGGCGGAAGGCGCGCGCGTGGGCGTGTTTGATCGCAGCGAGCGCGGCAGCGACTGGCCGGCGGAGTTGGAGGTGGACTATGTGGTGGGCGATATTGCCGATGCCGAAAGCGTGCAATCCGCCGCGGCGCAGTTTGAAGAAACCCTCGGCGGCGTGCGGCATGTGATCTGCGCGGCCGGTATCGGCTCGGGCAAGTTTGGATTTCCATTTTGGAACCTCGAACCGGCGGATTGGCCGCGGGTGCTGGAGGTGAATATCATGGGCATGGTGCACACGGCACACGCGTTTGCACCGGGCCTGCGCGCGGCGGGCGAGGGGACATTTCTATTTCTCACCTCGGTGGCCGCCCAGACTGGATCGCCCACCGATCCGCCCTATAGCGCGACCAAGGCGGCGGTCATCAATTTCATGCAAGTCATGGCCAAGGATTTGGCGCCTTTCAACGTGCGCGCCAATTGCCTCTCGCCCGGCATGGTGAAAACGCCGCTCAATGAATCGGTCTGGGCCGCCGGCCAGGAGCAACTGCCCGAGGACGAGCGCCAGAGCTACGAGGACTGGGCCGCGGCCAAGATCAAGACTATCGCGCCCCTCGGTCGCTGGCAGCAACCAACCGAATTTGGCGCCATGGCCGCCTATCTCGCCTCGCCCCACGCCCACAATATCACCGGCCAAACAATTAACATCGACGGCGGCCAAGTGATGCATGCCTAGCCAAATCACTTGCCAAACCCGCTTCTCACAGGGAGAGTTGCCGCCGATTTACTTTTATTATGAGCGAGAAAAAATGTCGTTGGGGTTTCCTGAGTGCCGCCTGGATCGGGATGAAAAACTGGCAATCGGTTGCATTGTCCGGCAATGGCGAGATTGTGGCCGTGGCCAGCCGAGATAAAGCTAAGGCGCAGGCTTGGATCGATGAATGCTCCGCGCATGTTCCGATGCCATCATCAGCCAATGGCGCCGAGGCGGTGGAAGGCTACGACGCTCTGCTCGCACGCGACGACATTGACGCCGTGTATATTCCGCTGCCCACCGGCGTGCGGTCCGAATGGGTGATCAAGGCCGCGCAAGCCGGCAAGCACGTGATGTGCGAGAAACCCTGCGGCATCGATGTGGCCGAGACTGAGGCGCAACTCGCCGCCTGCAACGATGCCGGTGTGCAGTTCATGGACGGCGTGATGTTCATGCATAGCAAACGGCTGGATGCGCTGCGCGAGACATTGACCGACGGCAGCATCGGCAAGGTGCGCCGCATTCATTCGGCGTTCAGCTTTAATGGCGGCGACGATTTTGTCTCCGGCAACATCCGCATGCACAGCGATCTCGAGCCGCTCGGTTGCTTGGGCGATCTCGGTTGGTACAACATCCGGTTTAATCTATGGACCATGGAATACGCCATGCCCAAGGCCGTGAGCGGTCGCATGATCCGTGGTGCCGCGCGTGGCGATAGCCCCGATCAGGTGCCTGTGGAATTTTCCGGCGAACTCTTCTATGAGAACGACGTCACAGCTAGCTACTACTGCTCTTTCATCACCGCCAATCAGCAATGGGCCCACGTGTGCGGCACGGACGGCACACTGCGGGTGGATGATTTCGTGGTGCCATTCTTTGGCTCCGAGGCGAAGTACACCGTAAGCAACACCGAGAGCAATCAGCACGTGTGCGATTTCAACATGGAACAGCGCGACCGCGTTGTGTCCGTCAAGGAGCACGCCAATGCCCATCCAACCGCGCAGGAAGCCAATCTCTTCCGAAACTTCGGCGACCTTGTCCTCAGCGGTGAGACTGATCCCAAGTGGGGCGAGATCACCCTGCAAACCCAACAGGTTATGATGGCCTGTCTCGAGTCTGCCAAACAAGACGGCGCACGGGTGGAACTTTAAGCTTAGTTTATTTACGCCACCATCGTCTTGATGGGGTATTCCAGTAAGTCGCGGTCGCGGGTGACGAGGGTAAAGCCTTCGTGCTTGGCTTGGGCGGCAAGGAGTCGGTCGAAGGGGCCGTTGTGGATGAGAGGGAGGGTGGCGAGCTCTAGGGTTTGGGCAATGGTCACGGAGAGTTCCTGAAAGCGGCTGCGTTGCATGAGCGCGTCGAGGTTGGGCGGCATTTCGAGTTTGCCCAGCGCGCACTTGATGGCCATCTCGTGAGTGGAGGCGGCGCTGACGTAAACTTGGTTCGCGCCATCGCGAATGGCCTCGCGCGTGTCTGCCCGCAACTCGTCGGGGTTGGTGAAACACCAAATGAGCGTGTGCGTGTCGAGCAGCAGATTCATTTGGTGGGCGGCTTTTTGAAATAGATATTCAGCGGATCATTGGGACCGCCCTCGTAAAACTGCTTGAGCACCTCGGGCGGCAGCGTGTCAAAATCATCGGCCATCCACACCTTGCCTTCCCAACCCCCGAGCTCACGTGGGGAGGTATCGCGCTCGATGGGCACGAGCTTGGCGATGGGCTTGCCGGCTTTGCCAATGACGACTTCCTTGCCCGCCTGCACTTCCTCAAGAAGCCGCGACAAATGCGTCTTTGCCTGCTGCACGTTGGTGATTTCCATGTTCAAAATATATTGGTCAGACCAAGTCTGGTCAACTTGTTTTTGGTGAAAAATCGGATATTTGGGTTTGTTGGAAAAATTTCAACGGCTGAGCCTCAATTTCAACGGCTGAGCCTCAAAGACGCCAAGATTTTTGAAGGGGGAATTCTTGGAGGTTAGTCGCCGGGTTGTCTGCCGAGGAAGACGATTAACCCTCCGGCGATGAGGATGGGGAGGCCGATGAGGGGGATTAACCCGAGGAAGGGGCGCGAGGGGGTAACGGGTGTTTTGGAATCTTGAGGATCGCCAGCGGCTTCGGGTTTCGGGTTGGGGGAATTGGGCGGGGGCGTTTCCACGGAAATGTTGGCTTGGGCGCGGTCGTCGTAGGCGCGGATTTGGTTTTCTAAAAGTTGATCCCAATCGACGGAGGTCAGTAAATCGAAGCCGGGGTTTTGGCGTTTCACTTGGCAGGAGCAGGGGCCGGAGAGGAAGGCGCTGGCTTCGTCGATCATTTGGGCGTTGATGCCTTTGCCGACGAGCGCGGGCAACGCGCGGCCGCGGCCAAAGATGGGGAAGCCCATCGGTTCATGGCTCAGTTCCTTGAGGTCTTCCTCGCTGTTGAGAAGAGTTTCGCGAAAGGCGTCTTCAGCGGTGTCACCAGCGCGCAGGGTGACGACTGAAAAACTGAGCTTCAAATCTTCCGGCCGGATGGAAAGGTAGCCGGATTGAATGTCCTGCGCTTTCACCTCGGGCAGTTTCAATTTTTGGGCCATGATTTGGAGGCGCGTTTCCAGAAGTTTTTTTGCGGCGGCATCTTTTTCTTGATCGCCGCATTCCACGAGCACCCACACGGCGCTATCGCCGGCCTCAAGTTGCGCGGCCACTTTTTTGCGTGCGGGTGATTGCAGCGCGTTGCTCACTAAATCCGCCTTAAACTCTCCCGACCACACGGGCGTCATTATCATTGTGCTGGCCGGATAAAATATCACCAGTCGCGGGCCGGTCGCCTCGGCCGGTTTATTTTTCTCCCACCAGCTCACCCAACGCGCATCGGGCTGGCCCTTAAGGTCCACCTGATGAATGCGGATATTCGGGACTGTGGTGTTTTCGGTTTTCTTTGGCTGAATTTTTTCCAGCAACGCAGCCTGCGCAGTGGTCAACGCCCCCTCGTGAAACAACACCACCTCAAACTGATCCGGCGGCCATTGTTCGAGGGCAAACCGAAACACCGGCACAGTGCACGCCCAACTCACGCCAACACTCCCCAAGAGGAGTGCCGCAACGAGCCAGTGTTGTATGCGACGGTTCATAAATGAAACGATACGCGCGGGCCAAAAGCGTGACAAGTCTCATATCGCCCACGTACAATTTCGACCCGCGCAGGCGAAATGAAATTCATCGATTCCAATCGTTCATTTGAATAGTGGAATGAATTTGAGAATCCAAAACGCGCAAACCATGCAATCCCATCGAAACATTTTGGCAACCGTAATCCTGTCGATGACCGGTTGCTTTTGGAACACCCACGCGTTTGATGGCGACACTGCGCTGGCGATGTTTCAGCAACGCTGTGTGGAGTGTCACGGCAAGGGGGGCAAGGTGAAGGGGAAGCTGAATTTGCTGAAGTTGGATTCGCTGGCGGCGTTGACGACGGATCTGGATCGGCTGGAGACACTCATCGAGGTGCTGGAGACGCGCGAGATGCCGCCGGAACCGAAGCCGGCGTTGGCCCCGGCCGCGCGCGCGGCGGTGGTGGGCGAATTGCGCGGGTTGCTGCGCGCGGCGTTGGCCAAATCCGAAGGCTTTGCGCCCACGCCGATCCGCCGGATGAACCGGCTGCAGTACAACAACGCGGTGCAGGATTTGCTCGGGCTGAAGGTGTCGGTGTTTCCCTTGCCGGAAAAAATGATGCGCGATCGCTCGGGCTATTTCGCCAAGGCACTGAACGGGCCGGAGCGGAAGATGCCGGAGGTGGTGACGGTGAGCAGCCGGCCGTTGGGCAAATCGGGCCTCATTGAGCCGCGACTGGCGGGGGTGGGGCCGTTCCCGCAGGATCCGCGCGCGGAGCATGGGTTCGACAACCGCGGCGATCATCTGTCGCTCTCGCCGTTTTTGTTGGAAGCCTTTTTCAAACTGAGCCGGCGCATTGTGCAGAGCCAGAATTTCGACGGGCGCACGGTGGGTATTTGGCAGACGTTTTTCCTGCCACCGGCCACGGGCGATGCCAAGGCGGTGGTGCGCGCGCGCTTGGAGCCGTTCATGACCAAGGCCTTTCGCCGGCCGGTACCGCGGGCCTTGCTGGATCGCTACACGAAACACGTGCACGCGCAGCTGGATGCGGGCGTGGAGTTTACGGACGCGATGAAAGAGGCGTCGTCGGCCGTGCTTACCTCGCCGCGCTTCCTGTACCTGTACGATCAACCGGCGACGAGCAAGGGCGCGGAACCGCTGGACGGCTACGATCTGGCGTCGCGTTTGTCGTTCCTGTTTTGGGGCAGCATTCCGGATGACGAACTGTTGCGGCTGGCGGGCGACGGTTCCTTGAGCCGGCCGGCCGTGCTGCGCGCGCAGGTGAACCGTCTGTTGGCTGACCCGAAACTCAAGCGGTTTTGCGACAGCTTCCCGGCGCAGTGGCTGCAGTTGGACCGGATCATTTCGGCCGTGCCGGATAAGCAGTTGTATCCGGATTTCTATTATGCCCCACCCGATTACCGGACCACGATGGACATGATGATGGAGCCGCTGTTGCTCTTCGAAACCGTGTTGATCGAGAACCGGTCGATTCTGGAATTCATTGATTCGGATTACAGCTACCGCTCCGGGCGCTTGCGCAAATGGTATGGCGATGCGGAGTCCGGCCGGTTGGGCGGACCGGTAACCCTGCAGTTCAAACGCCAGCCGGTGACTGATCGGCGGCAGGGCGGGGTGATCACCAGCGCGGCCGTGCTCACGATGAATTCCGGTCCGCACGAGACCAAGCCGATCACGCGCGGCGCGTGGGTGGCCGGCGTGATCTTTAATGCGCCCCCCGAACCGCCTCCGGCCGATGTGCCGCCGCTGGAGAAGCCCAAGCCCGCCGAGAAAAATCTCACCGTGCGCGAACGGTTTGCCGTGCATCGTGAACGCGCCGATTGCGCCGCGTGCCACACCACGCTCGATCCGCTGGGCTTTGCTCTGGAGAATTTCGATCCGGTCGGTCGCTGGCGGAACACCTACGAAAACGGTCGCGAGGTCGATGCCTCCGGCAAACTGTTCCGCAAACATGAATTCAAGAACATCGTGGAATTCAAAGACGCCATTCTGGCCGAGAAGAACCGCTTCACTCGGGCCTTTGCCGAGCACACGCTTTCCTACGCCCTTGGCCGCGCGCTCACGCCGGCGGACACCCCCGCCATCGACCGCATTACCGACCGCACGGTGACCGATGGCTACCGCCTGCAAACCGTCCTGCACGAGGTCGTGCAAAGCGCGCCGTTTGTGAATCGGCCCGCCGCCGCGCCCAAGCGCAGGGACTGAATGAGAGCGGCCGTTTTTCGTCAGATACTCAACCTTGGCAATCCCATGAGACGACTCTTCAAATTGCCCGCCGCATTGCTGTTTGTCTTTGCCCTGACTGATGTCGGCCATGGGGCTGTGCCCGTGCTCAAGTGGAGTTTTGAGGGAGGCGATGAGCCGGGAGTTTGGCAGGGGAAAACCGGCCAACCGGAAGCGGGGCCGCGGCCGCCGCGGTATCCGGGCTTCAAGGCGGACAACCGGGCTATGGCTTTCACCGGGCAGGAAGGTTGGATGGTGGTGCCGGACAAGGCGCGCGGCGGCGACGCCAACGTGCGGTTCGGCGCGGGCGAGACGTTCGCGTTCGAGGCTTGGGTGAAATTTCGCTCCATCGCCAAGGGCAACATCGCCTACCTGTTCGGCAAAGGCCGTTCGCCCAAGCACGAGAAACTCGGCGAGCATAACCAGAATTATTCCATCCGCTTTCAAGGCACCGCTGGGGGCGGGCAATTGGGCCTGCTCTTTACCACCCGCCAGCCCGACACGGGCAAGCCGGAATGGCATCGTTGGTGGAGCAAGTCGGTGGTGCCGGCGAGCGGCTGGCATCATGTTGCCCTGCAATACACGTTCGGCCGCCGCGGAAGTCTGCGGGCATTTATCGATGGCCAACCGGTGGCCGGTGTCTGGGACATGGGCGGAGACACCGACTTGCCGCCGGTTCAGGATGCGGCGGATCTGGTGATCGGCACCGGCTACACCCGCGCCGGGGGCAGTTCGTTTCACGGTTGGGTGGATGACTTGATAATTTATCGTGGCGTGCTCAAGCCGAAAGAAATCGCGGGCCGCTACCGTTACGTCCCGCCGCCCCCGCCGGTCACGCGGGCGATGTTGCCGGCGGGCAAGGTGCTGGTGCAGGTCAGCGAGAATGGCGTTGCCCAATCCAATGCCTGGCCGGAAGCGCCGCAGGTGACCGAATCGTTCGAAGCCCCTGTCTTCGGCCTGTTCGAACTACCGCACAAATACGTTGCCACGGGCGTGCGCGGGGAGCGCGCGAATCCGTCGCTGGTGCGAGCCTCGGCGTTGGTGCGTTTGCCGGCGGGGAAACATCGGTTGCTGTTGCGCGGCCGCGGCAAGGCGCGGTTGATGGTTGATGGAAAAAAACTTCTCGAAACCAGCCAACGCCCCGGCGATCCGGCAGGGCACGGCCTGCTCTCGGCGCAGGACAAGTACCTGGACCTCGGCCCTGATTTTCGTTTCGCGCCGCCGGGCAATCGGGATGCTTGGGCTACGTTCGAGACCAAGGGCGGCGAGCACTTGGTTATTTTGGAGACGCTGCTGGGCGGGATGACCGGCAAGAACAAGCACCGGCCCGAGTTAGGCGAAACCGTCGTGGCCGTTTCATTGGCGGGAAGCGAACACTGGTCGCTCCTCAGCCCGGGCGAACGCCGCGTTTCTTACACGGACGCAGGCTGGGCGGCTTACGAGGCCGAACGTCGCCAGTGGCTTGCCCGCGTGAATACCAAGGCCCGCGCCGACCTCCGCGCGGAACATGCGGGTTACTGGACCAAACGCCGTCAGGCGGCCAAGACTTGGCTGGCTGGCGTGAAGCCTGTTTCCGTTCCCGAATTGCCCGCTGGGTTTCCCGCGAACAACCCGATTGACCACTTCATCGGCGCCCGCATTGCCACGGCCGCGGGCGTAGCGAAGCAAGGCGGCGATTCCGGGGTGGACTATTTCAAGGAGGTGCGGCCGATTCTGGAGCAGCATTGCTACGACTGCCATCAAGGCGGCAAGGCCAAGGGCGGTCTTCGGATGGATGACCTCCAGTCCTTGCTCGCGGGCGGCAAATCCGATGGGCCCGCCATCGTGCGAGGCAAGCCGACGGAGAGCGCCTTGATGCATCGCATCACGGCCACGGACGAGGACGAAATCATGCCGCCGAAAGGGGAGCCGCTGAAGCCGGCGGAAGTTGAAATCCTGAAGCGCTGGATTCAATCCGGCGCGCCTTGGCCGCAGTTCGATGTGGCGAATTTCCGCCCGAACCCGTTGGCGGATGACCTGACCTTTCTGCGCCGGGCCAGCCTCGACACGATCGGTCTTACGCCGACCGAGACGGAGGTGAAAGCGTTTCTGGCCGACACCCCCGAAACGCGCCGCGCCAAGGCCATCAACCGCCTGCTCGATGATCCTCGTCGGGCCGATCATTGGATGGGCTACTGGCTCGATGCGTTGGCCGAGAATCCGAACCTGATCAATCCGACGCTCAACAACACCGGCCCGTTTCGCTGGTGGCTCTACGAATCGTTACTCGACAACAAACCGGCCGACCTCTTCGTCACTGAGCTGATCCGAATGGAGGGGAGCGAACGCTTCGGTGGTCCCGCCGGGTTTGCCACCGCGACTCAGAACGACCTGCCGATGGCGGCCAAGGGCATCATTGTGAGTTCGGCGTTTTTGGGCGTGGAAATGAAATGCGCGCGCTGTCACGACGCCCCCGCCCATGTCTCCAAGCAGAAGGATCTCCTGCAACTTGCGGCCTTGCTGAAACGGGAGTCGGTCAAATTGCCCATTACCAGCAGTGTGCCGACCGACCGCCTGCATCAGGGCGGGCGCAAGCCCTTGATTCAAGTGAGCCTCAAACCGAATGCAATCATCCAGCCCGCCTGGCCGTTCGCGCGGTTTGCCGAGGAAACGGTCGCGGATCAGTTGGCCGAGGATCCAAAGAACACGCGCGACCGGCTCGCCACCTTGATTACCGCGCCGCAAAACGAGCGCTTCGCTCAGGTGATGGTCAACCGCATCTGGCAACGCCTCATGGGCCGCGGCTTGGTGCCGGAGATTTCGGATTGGGAAAAGTCCGGCCCGTCCCATCCGGAGTTGCTCCGCTGGCTCGGCCATCGCTTCGTGGAATCCGGCTACGACGTGAACGCCATCTCGCGGCTGATCCTCAACTCGCACGCCTACCAACGCGCCACCGATCCCGTCCTCGCCGAGACCAGCCCGCTCTTCGTGTCTCCCGCGCCGCGCCGATTGCAGGCCGAGCAAATCGTCGATTCCGTTTTCCACGCCACGGGCACGCCGTTCGATCTCGAACCGGTGAACCTCGATCTCGACAGCGTTCGCAACGTCGCCATCGCGCTAAACCTCGGCAAACCTCGTCGATCCTGGATGCTGGCCTCGACCTCCAATGAACGCGACCGGCCCAGCCTCGGGCTGCCGCGTATCACCGCCGTCACCAGCGTGCTGGAAACCTTCGGCTGGCGCGGTGCCCGGCAGGATCCGGTCAGTCTCCGTGAAACGGAGCCGAACATTCTGCAACCCGCGATTTTCGCCAATGGCGTGATGGGTACTTGGCTTACGCGCCTCAGCGACCGCCACGGCATGACCCAACTGGCCTTGGAGAGGCAGAGCGTCGAGCAGCTTGTCGACCGCCTCTTTCTGCGCCTGCTGACGCGCAAACCCAACGCGGCGGAAAAAGCGCGTTTCACTAAACTGCTCACGGCCGGCTATGATACGCGCGTCATCCCCAAGGCGGAGCGAGTGTCGCCCAAGCCCGGCAAACGCGAACCGGAACGCTACGTCACTTGGTCGAATCATGTGGATGGTCCGGCCAATGCCCTCGCGCTCGAAAAAGAGCAAGCGGCCCGCCGAGGCGATCCGCCGACGAATGCATTGACCGCCGACTGGCGCGTGCGAATGGAAGACGCTCTCTGGGCCTTGTTGAACTCACCCGAATGGATGTACACGCCATGAACCGCCGCCACTTTCTCCAAACAACCGGCCTCGCCATGACGGGCGCGACAGCCTTGTCGGCCGCCCCCATTGCTTCCATGCCCCAGGGCAAGGCTGAGCATGTTATTTTTATTTGGCTCGGCGGCGGCATGTCACAGATCGATACCTTCGATCCCAAACGGCGGGGGGATTCCAAGGCCTCGCCGAAGGTCGCCGGCGCCGAATACGCCGCCATCGACTCTGCCGTCCCCGGCGTGCAGTTCTGCGAACACCTGTCGCAAACCGCCCAGCTCGCCGATCGCCTGACCGTGATGCGTACCATCAACCACAAGCTGGTTGACGAACACGCCTTCGCCACCAATTTCGTGCACACCGGCCGGCCCATTAGCGGCAGCATTACCTATCCTTCGATTGGCTCCATCACCAGTCACGTGCTCGGCGCCGCCGATCCCAAGGTGCCGCCTTACATGCTCATTGGGTATCCCAACGTGAGCCGCGGTCCCGGTTATCTCGGCGCCAAGGCGGGCTACGTTTATCTCGTCGATACCGAAAGTGGTCCCGCCGGCTTCTCGCGCCCCACGGACGTCACGCCCAGCCGGGTCGAACGCCGCAAGCGCCTGCTTGAGCCGCTCACCGACCGCATCCCCGCCGGCTCCGTTCTTGCCCAATATCGCGCGGCGCAGGACGAGGCCCTCCGCTTGGCCGGCCCCGGTTTCATGCGGCACTTTCAACTCAAGGACGAATCCGCCGAGCTGCGCAACCGCTATGGCGGCGAATTCGGCCAGCGCTGTCTTCTGGCCCGGCGGCTCGTGCAGGCCGGTGTGCGCTTTATCGAGGTGTCGCACAATCTGAATTTCATCAACGGCACGGGCTGGGACACCCACAACGAAGGCCAGCAAAACCAGCATCTGCTCATCAAGGAACTCGACCACGCCCTGTCCACGCTCATTGCCGATCTGGAAGCCAAGCGGATGCTGGACAAGACGCTGATCGCCGTTGGCACCGAGTTCGGCCGTCCCGCTACTTACGACGGCCGCGGCGGCCGCGGACATCAGGGCACCTGTTTCAGTCTGTTGCTGGCCGGTGGCGGTCTGAAACACCGCGGTGCCTATGGCGTGACCGATGAACTGAGCAAGAAAATCATCGAGGCCCCCGTCTCCATTCCCGATTTTCACGCCACCATTCACGCCGCCCTCGGCGTGCACCCTCACAAGGAACTCTTCGACAGCTCCCGCCCCGTCCCCATCACCGATTTCGGAAAACCGGTGGCCGCGCTGTTTGAGTAACGAATTGGCCGCTGGCAAAAACAGCCTCGGCCAAGCTGTTGGATTCTGATAAATAAATCGCCAATGAAGCACACGTCGCGACGCGCATTTTTGCAGGGGCTGGGCGGGACCGCTCTGGCCCTGCCGTGGCTGGAGAGCCTCGGGACGGCGGCGGGGCAGCAGTCGGCCCAACAACCCGATCAACGCGCGGCATTTTTTTATGTGCCCATCGGCGTGGTGCGGCGTTCGTTTTTCCCGGGGGAAGCGGAGCAGATTGTCCCCAAGTTTGGCGGCAATAAACAGGAGTCCTTCAAGACTGCGAACCTGAAGGTGGGCACGCATCCGCTGCAACTGACGGCCACGCTGAAGCCGTTGGCTAAGATGAAGAACAAGGTCACACTGATCACCGGGCTGGACCGCGATTTTCAGCCGGGCACCGATGTGCACGCGCAATGTGCCTCCTGCTTCCTGACCAGCGCGGCGCCCTTCAGCGTCAAGCGCTCGCCCTATCCGCAGGCGCGCACGCTGGATCATGTGCTCGCTGAAAAGCTGGGTCAACACACGCCGTTCCGCACGCTGGAATTCAGCAGCAACAGCCACAAGGACAACCGCGAGTCGATCCAGTTCGACAACATTTCCTGGTACGACACCGAGCACGTGGCCCCGAGTATGCGCGATCCACGCAAGGCGTATCGCCGTCTATTCGGGACACGCGAACTGCAGGCCTACCGCAACATCACCGACCTCGTGCTGGAGGATGCGCGCTCGCTCAAGCGCGCGCTCGGCTATGCGGACCAGCAGAAGTTCAATGAATATTTCGAGTCCATCCGCACCATCGAGGTGCAGGTGGACCGGCTGGAGCGCATGAAATCCGAGTTGCAGAAAGTGCAGCTCGATGAGCCGGTCGATGCGCATTTGCCGCGTGGCGAATACATCCGCCTGATGGGTGATCTGATGGTGGTGGCGCTGCAAACCGGCCTCACCAATGTAGCCAGTTTCATGGTCGGCCCCGAACGCTGGGACACGCCGTATCTGTACGAGAGCCTGTTCGACAAACCGCGCAGCCACCACCAGATGTCGCACAACCAGCACAAGTTCATCAAGGACCTGGAACGGGTGGACCAGTTCCATATGCAGCAGTTTGCCTATCTGCTGGAAAAGATGGATGCCATCGAGGAAGCCAATGGCACCTCGCTGCTGGACAACACGCTCTTCACCTACGGCTCCGGTCTGGGCGACGGTGCCACGCACCAGTACAGCGCGTTGCCCATCATTGTGGCCGGCAGCGCCGGCGGCCGCCTCAAGACCGGCGCGCACCTCAACCTTTCCGAGACCACCGGCCCCGTCGCCAAGGTGAACGGCAACTACGTGAACCCCAAGCAAGGCCTGCCGCTCGCCAATCTCTGGCTCACTCAAATGCAGGCCTTCGGCCTGAAACAAGACCGTTTCGCCGACAGCTCAGGTAGGTTGAAGTCGCTGCTGGCGTAGTGGAATTAAGGAGCAGCGATTCCTCACGATTACGTTTGTCGTGATGCTTAAGGGCTAACAGTCAGCCACAAAGAGAAAATGAGAATGGCTTTTGGCGCCTGCGTGGGCTTTGGCGCGGACGGCTTCTACCCGTAGTCCGGTTCGCTCCAAACGCTTCTCAAATCCGTGGTCCGGCCCAGCCGACCACACGATCAGTCGCCCACTATTCTTCAATGCCCTACAGATGGATCGGATTCCGTTTTTGGAGTAGAGAGATGCATTAGTCTCACTCACCATGGCATTGGGCCCATTATCAACGTCCAGCAAAATGGCGTCATAGGTATTGGGCTTGGCCTCCTGAATCAGACGGCCCACATCCATTCTTCGAATCTCCACCTGTGAATGGTCGAGCAGCGAACCGTTTAGGTTTTTCAAGTAGGTTCGATTCCACTCGATGACTTCCGGGATCATTTCGGCTACCTCAACGATCGGTTTATTCCCGACCGAATCCAGGACGCTCTTGAGGGTATACCCAAGCCCAAGTCCCCCGATCAAGACCCGCTCGCCCGCCTCATCGTTCAATCGAGCGACACCCAAGCTGCCGAGTAGGAGCTCAGATTCGTTGGCCCGAGAATGCATCAACTCCTTGCCATCCAGAGAGATCGAATACGAGCCATCGTGCTCGACGAGAGATAATGTTTCCCCTGTAAAGGTTGACTCAGCCAGTTTGACACGTGGTTTCATAGATGGAGAAATTTGCAATTGAATATCGACACCATGCCTACCGATCAATCGAGGGAGCGCGGTTGAAGAGCATTTTCCAAATCAGCCCAATCGCGGTTAGGGCCAGCCCTGCGAGCATCACTTTCCAATTCACGAAGAACGCCAGCGATCCGCAGCCGATGAGGCCGGCGTAGGCAGTCCAAGTGGGGTACAGGCGTTCCTCCGGTTTCAGGCGCAGGGCGCAGAGGTTGGTGAGGGCGTAGTACACCAGCACGGTGAAGGCGCTGAAGGTCCAGGTAAGTTTCAGGTCGCCGAGGCAAACCAGCGCCGCGATCAGCCCGCCCACAACTGCCGTGGCCACGGTGGGCACACGGGACGTGTCGTGGATGTGGGCGGTCGCCTTGGGCAAATCCCCACGCCGCCCCATCGCCAGCACCACGCGCGAAAGGCCGAGCACGAGATTGAGCAGTACACTCACCATCGCGATGGCCGCTGCCACGAGCATCACCTTGCCGAGCGCGGAGCCGGCAATGGATTCGGCGATGTTTGCGAGGGAAACAAATTCATTTCCGGCATTGGCCAAGCTCACCCAGGCGACCCCGATGTAGAGCAGCATGCTGAGGGCCAGTGTCGTGATGACCGCGCGGGGAATGGTGCGGCGCGGCTCGGTGACTTCCTCGCCCAAGGTCGCAATGCGGCCGTAACCGGTGAACGCCACAAACATCAGGGCGGCGGCGGGCAGGAGTTGATCCAATTGATCGAGCTGCAGCGCGGTTTGCCAGCGCTCAGGATGCGCGCGAATGGCCGGCGCGCCCAGGGCCACGAAGGCGAACAAGGCCAGCAGCACGGCGCCCACGATGAGGGCGTTCACCGTGTTGCTGCGTTGCATGCCGGTGAGGGTGACGCCAGTGGTGAGCGCCACGGTTCCCAGCGCCACGGCCATTTGATGATCCGGCGCGAGGTACAGGGCAAAGCCCAGCGCGGCGGTGGCGGCGGAGGCGGATTTGGCGCTGAGAAACATCCAGCCGGCCACAAAACCCAGCGATGGATTCAGCCAACGATGGCCGTATTCATAGGTGCCGCCGCTGACCGGATGATTGGCGGCCAGTTGCGCGCTGCTGAGGCCGTTGCACATGGCCACCAGACCGGCCAGTGCAATGGCCGGCAGCACGGCAGCCCCAGCCATGCCCGCGCCGATACCGAGGCTCACAAACACGCCCGTGCCGATGATCGAGCCCAGCCCCAGCAACACCGCGCCCGGCAGGCCAATCACGCGTTGAAGTTGAGGTTCGGCGGCCATATGTGGTGCGGGATTGAACCGTTAAGAGGCCCAGAGGCCAAGGTTTCTCTTTAGGCGCCCACGGAGACGCGGAGAAGATGGGGTCAAGGTGGAACTTGCACCTCTCGGGGAGGGACGAGTTCCCCCTCGTCCTTGTATTCATGCCAGCGGCACCGCATGAGGTTGCATTTTTTGGCCGCTCATCTACCCTTCGCGGCGATGAAGATCATTCGTTCCCTGATGATTCCCGTGTTGCTTGGCAGCGCCCCGTTGGCCGCGGTGGCGGATGACGCTGTGAAGGCGTTGTTGCCGGTGTTTGGTAAACCTCTGACGGCAGCCAAGCTGCCGAAAGATGCGGTGGCGCGTGCGCAGGTGGAGCTGGGCCGCACGTTGTATCATGAGAACCGGTTGAGCCGGGATAATTCCATCTCCTGCAATTCCTGCCACAGCACGACGGGCTTTGGCGTGGATGGCGAGAAATTTTCGCTGGGCTTTGATAACCATCGCACGGGTCGAAATTCGCCCACGAGCTTCAATGCCTTCATGCACCTCGCGCAGTTTTGGGATGGCCGCGCGCCGACGGTGGAGGAGCAGGCGAAGGGGCCGATCCTGGCCGGCGGCGAAATGGCGATGCCTTCGGCTGAGGCCGTAGTGGCCAAGCTCGGCAAGATCGATGGCTACGAAGCGCTGTTTCAAAAGGCGTTTCCCAAAAGCAAACCGGCCATCACCTACGACAACGTCGGCAACGCGATCGGCGCCTACGAGCGCCTCTTTGTGACGCCCGGGCGGTTCGATCAATTACTGGCCGGTCAGGCCAAGGCGTTGAAAGAGCCGGAATTGCGCGGGCTGAAGAAGTTTGTATCGATCGGTTGTGTGGCCTGTCACACGGGCAATTTGCTCGGCGGCAATGCCTACCAAAAGCTCGGCGTGCAGAAGCCGTGGCCCAACCAAAAAGATCAGGGCCGATTTGATCTGACCAAAAAGAAGGCCGACAAAATGTTTTTCAAAGTGCCGAGCCTGCGGAACATCGCCAAGACCGGCCCGTACTTCCATGATGGTTCGTCGGACAAGCTGGAGGACGCCGTGCAGCGCATGGCCGCGCATCAGTTAGGCAAGGACTTGTCCAAGGAAGATCGCGCGGACATCGTCGCCTTCCTGCGCTCGCTCACTGGCAAGCTGCCGAAAAACATCGCTGCGCCCCCCAAAGCATTTCCGGGGAAATAGGTTTTATTCAAATTCGCCCGTGGAGCCGCGGAGAAAATGAAATGGGGCAAGGTGGAACTTGCCCCCCCCCGGGAGGGACGAGTTCCCCCTCGTCCCTTACTAAAAACCTCCGCGCCACCGCGTCTCTGCGTGAGATCGAAAGGGCGTTGGCAAACCCGCCGAATTACCGTATCACCAGCGCATGCGATCCGCGTTTTATTTTCTCTCGGTGTTCCTCTGTGTCCTCTGTGGTTCCACGAATACCCAAGCTGCAGAGCGCCCCAATATCCTCTTTGCCATTGCCGATGACTGGGGGTTTGGCGATGCCAGCGCGTACGGCTCCCAATGGGTGAAGACGCCGGCGTTTGATCGCGTGGCGCGGGAGGGCATTTTGTTTACGCGCGCGTACACGCCCAACGCCAAGTGCGCGCCGTCCCGGGCGACCATTCTTACGGGGCGTTACTCGTGGCAGTTGGAAGAGGCGGCCAATCATATGAATGTGTTCCCGGCCAAGTTTGGCAGCTTCGTGGAGGTGCTGGCGGCCAATGGCTACACGACGGCTTGCACGGGCAAGGGTTGGGGGCCCGGCATTGCCAATGATGTAAATGGCAAACGGCGGTTGATCACCGGCACGCCCATCAACAAGCGATTTGCCAAACCGCCGGCCAAGGCGATGAGCAATCGCGATTACGCGGGCAACTTCGAGGAGTTTCTAAAGACCGCGGCCAAGGGCAAGCCGTGGTGTTTTTGGTTCGGCACGCACGAGCCGCATCGCGCTTACGAGAAAGGCGTGGGACTGCGCATGGGCAAGAAGCTTTCGGACATCGATCACGTGCCCGCGTTTTGGCCGGACAACGCCGAGACGCGCGGCGACATGCTCGATTACGCCATTGAGGTGGAGCACTACGATCGGCACCTCGGCCGCATCCTCGCCGCGCTCGAGAAGGCCGGCCAACTGGACAACACGCTGATCGTCGCCACCAGCGATCACGGCATGCCGTTTCCGCGTTGCAAAGGGCAGGCGTATGATTACTCGAACCACATCCCGCTCGCCATCCGTTGGCCGAAAGGCATTCAGGGCCGCAATCGCACGGTGGTTGATTTTGTCAACTTCACCGATCTGGCGCCGACCTTTTTGCAGGCGGCCGGCGTGAACAAGATCGCGCCTCTCATGCAGCCGATGAGCGGCCGGAGTTTGTTTGATATTTTTGCTTCGCCGAAATCCGGTCAAGTGATTGCCTCGCGCGATCACGTGGTGCTGGGCAAGGAACGCCACGATGTCGGTCGACCGAACAATCAAGGCTACCCCATCCGCGGCATCCGCAAGGGTGATCATCTGTACCTGCACAACTTCGAGCCCAACCGCTGGCCTGTGGGCAATCCGGAGACCGGTTATCTGAACACCGACGCCAGTCCGATCAAAACGCTGTTGCTCAACCAACGCCGTGAAGGGAACTACAAATATTGGCAGCTTAACTTTGGTAAACGTCCGGCGGAAGAATTGTTTAACGTGAAGACCGATCGCGATTGCGTGAAGGATCTGGCGGACTCCAAGCCGCAGGCCGCGCTCAAGGCGTCGTTGAAAAAACAACTCTTTGCCGAGCTTAAAAAACAGGGGGACCCGCGGATGTTCGGCCGGGGTGATGTGTTTGAGAAATACGGGTTTGCCTTTGATATGTGGGATCAATTCTACGAAAAATATCAACGCGGCGAAAAGATCCGTACCGGCTGGGTGTTGCCCAGTGATTACGAAAAAGAGAAACTGGACTAGCGTATCATGAAACCACTGCTCCTCATCCTATGCGTGGCCGCCTGCACCATTGGCTGCCAGACGCGATCGATTTCCAATAGCGACTACCACGGCTCATGGATGTACCGCGGCGAGTTGAGCGAACTCGAAGTGCTGGGTGTGGCGGCCGATGAACAGATCACGGAGGCCGATATTGCCGCGGCGTTGGAGGCGGAAGCGAAGGTGACGTTGCGGCGCGGCGATCGCGTGGTGGTCGTGCAAAGTGGCGCGCAGTTCCCGGATGATCCCATGCTTAAGGCGCTGGAGCCTCTGTACTCCGTGGTGCCGCTTAGTGGCGTGCCGACAACAGACCGGCGTTATCGGGAGCAGCCGCCAGGTCCCAAGCAGCCGCTCGATAAATCACTGCGCCTGGCCGCAGCCAAAGCGGGCGCGAAGACGTTGATTGTATACTGGGGCGTGTTGGAGAGCGGACGCGAAGAGCACGGCACCAAGATCATTTCGTGGGTGCCGGTCGTGGGCCGGATGGTGCCGGATGAAAAACAAAAAATCCGCATCCGGCTCAAGGCAGCCGTGATCGATGTGGCCACCGGCACCTGGGAATTTGTCATCCCCGAGGCGTACGATGACACCGCCACCAGCGCCCGACTCAATCGCGAAGAAAGCGATCAGGCCCAGGTCGCCCGCCTCAAAGTCAAAGGCTACGAGGCCCTGGCCAAAGCGCTCACGGCTCGTTATCGGTAGTCGTTGCCAGCGGGCAAGGGAGCGGGTAGGGTGCCCCCGTGCAAACCCTCGTTCGTGTTTCGGTTTTTCTTTGTATCCTCTGTAGTTCCATTTCCGCTACGGCTGCCAAGCAAACCAACTTTCTGTTCTTGCTCGTGGATGATATGGGCTGGGCGGATATCGGGGTGAACGGGAGTCGGTTTCATGAGACTCCACACATTGACCGGTTGGCGGCCAGTGGCATGCGATTTACGCAGGGCTATGCGGCCTGTCCGGTGTGCAGCCCCACGCGCGCGAGCATCATGACCGGGCGGCATCCGGTGCGGGTGGACATCACCGACTGGATTCCCGGCCAGAGCAATCAAGCCACCAACAAGCTGTTGCATCCGAGTGACCGCGATAATCTCGCGCATCGGGAGGTGACCATCGCCGAACAGCTGAAGACGCACGGTTACCAAACTTTCTTTGCCGGCAAATGGCATCTCGGCAGTGAAGGCCATTGGCCCGAGGATCAGGGGTTCGACATCAACATCGGCGGCCACCACCGTGGTTCGCCTCCGGGCGGGTACTACGCGCCGTGGACCAATCCCGCGCTCAAGGCCAACAAGCCCGGCGAATACCTCACCGAACGCCTCACGGAAGAGTCGGTCAAATTCCTCGAGCAACGCGATGCGCGCAAGCCGTTCCTTCTGTACCTGTCTTACTACAACATTCACACGCCCATTCAGCCGTACAAAAAACGTATCGCGCATTACAACGCCAAGGCTGAAAAAATGTTTCAAGGCGAGACACCCACGCAGCCAGAGCATGAGGGCTCCACGCGGATGCGGCAGGACAACGCTGCCTTGGCCTCGATGGTCGCGGCGGTGGATGACAGTGTCGGCACGTTGCTTGGCAAATTGAAGGAACTGAAGCTCGACCAAAATACCGTAGTCATTTTCTTCAGCGACAACGGCGGCCTCAGTACGCGCGGCGGCAAGCGAATCGGCCCCGGCTGCAATCTGCCGTTGCGCGCGAGCAAAGGCTGGCTATACGAAGGCGGGGTTCGCGAGCCCACCATCATTCGCGCCCCGGGTGTCACCAAAGCCGGTAGTGTGTCGCACAAGCCGATGGTCAGCATGGATTTCTTTCCCACCATGCTCGATCTTGCCGGGTTACCCGCGCAACCCAAGCTGCACGCCGACGGCCAGAGCCTCCTGAGCCAGCTTCGGGGCAACGACGCCGGCCGCCGCACGCTCTACTGGCATTACCCGCATTACCACGGGTCCTCCTGGAAACCCGGCGCCTCCATCCGTGACGGCGACTGGAAGCTCATCGAGTTTTATCACCACGACAAGGTCGAGCTCTACAACTTGGCCGACGACATCGGCGAACAGAAGAACCTCGCCGCGCGTGAACCGAACAAGACTGCCGAACTCCGCGCCAAGCTGCAGGCCTGGCAGAAAACCATGAAGGCCAAAATGCCCGTGCCCAATCCGGCCTACAAGGCGCCGGCTCCAAATTCAAAATGAACATCCACCATCTCGAGCTGTTTTACTATGTCGCCAAGCACAAAGGCATCTCCGGTGCTGTGCGCAATATGCCGTATGGCATCCAGCAACCGGCAGTCAGCGCGCAGGTGATCCAGCTGGAAAATGATCTCGGCATCGCGCTGTTTCAGCGGCGGCCGTTTGAGCTGACGCCGGCGGGCAAAGAGCTATACGACTTTGTGAAGCCCTTCTTCGAGGGCTTGGAGGAAATGAGCGACAAGATTCGCGGCGGCGTGGCGCAGTCCATTCGCATCGCGGCTTCCAGCACCATTTTCCGCGATCATCTGCCGGATATTCTCAACGCCGCGCGCGGGGAATTTCCCGGACTCCATCCCAGCCTACGCGTGGGCATCCAGCCGGAGATCGAGCAATGGCTACTGGCGTCGGAGGTGGATCTCGGCGTCACCGTGCTCGGCTCCAAGCCGCCCTCCGAATTGAAGTCCGAGAAACTGCTCGAGCTGCAAATGGTGCTGCAGGTGCCGACCAAGATGAAGATCAAGTCCGTCGACGACATCCTCGGCCAGGATCGCATCGCGCAAACACTCATCAGCCTGCCCGCCATCGAGGGCATCAGCCGCGCGTTTCAGCAGGAACTCGCCCGGCGCAAAATCGATTGGCCGATTGGCATTGAGTTGAACTCCATCGACCTCATCGAAACCTATGTGGCCAACGGTTTCGGCATCGGCCTCAGTCTTGCCATGCCCGGCGCCAAGGCGCCCAAGGGCGTGCGCGTGTTGCCGCTCGAGGGATTTCCGGCCGTCAGCATTGGCGCTCTGTGGCGCGGTCAACAGAGCCCGCTGGCCCAGCGCATTGTGAGCCTGCTCAAGCATCGCGCCGGCGACCTGTAAGGTGAGCACTCAACTTCTCACGCGTGACGATCTGAACCGCGCATTGTTGGCGCGGCAGATGTTGTTGGCGCGCGAGACTGTGTCGCCGCTCAAAGCCATTGAGCGATTAGCCGGCATGCAGGCGCAACAGGCGCGTCCGCCGTTCGTCGGATTGTGGACGCGGCTGGAACAGTTCTCGCGCACCGATCTCATCAAACTTCTCAAACGCAAATCCGTGGTGCGCGCTACCCTGATGCGCGCCACCGTGCACCTGATGACCACGCGCGATTACTGCGCCCTGCGCGGCACCTTACATCCCATGCTGGCCGCGTGCATTCCGCCGAGCAAAACCAAGGCGCTGGGCGGTGCGCCGCTGGAAGCGATTCTGAAAACCGGTCACGCTTTTTACGCAAACGCACCACGCTCTTTCAGCGAATTGGTGGCGCATCTCGAAGCCAAATTCCCCAAGGCGCATCCGCGGATTGCCGCCGTGGCGGTGCGGTTGAATGTGCCCAAAGTGCAGGTGCCCACCGACGCGCCGTGGGGCTATACGAATGTGCCCGAATGGCTGGTGGCCGAGCGCTGGCTGGGCAAGCCGGTGCCGATGACGGAGGATCGCGTGGCGCTGGTCAAAAAATATCTGGCCGCCTTCGGGCCCGCCACGCCGGCCGATGCGCAGACATGGTCCGGCTGTACCGGTTTGCGCGAGGTCTTCGAGACATTACGGCCGAAGCTGAAAGTGTTTCGGAACGAGAAAGGACAGGAGCTGTTTGATTTGCCGCGTGCACCGCGGCCGGCGGCGGAGACGCCTGCGCCGGTGCGGTTCATTCCGGACTTCGACAATCTCATCCTGTCTCATGCCGATCGCACGCGCATTGTGGATGACGCCTTTCGGCCGGCGCTCGTCAGCAAAAACCTTCTCGTGCGCGCCACCTATTTGGTAAATGGCCGCGTGGCCGGCATGTGGAAAGTGGAACGCGCGCGCAAGACCGCGACGCTTGTGATGGAGCCGTTTGCTCCGCTGCCCGCGAAGGTCAAGGCGGAGTTAAAACAGGAGGGAGAGCGTTTACTTCACTTCGTGGAACCAGACTTTTCCACGTACAAAATCCAATTTAAAAAATGACTCGAATTGAAAGGCCCAGACTCGCAGGCTCGTCCCTCCATGGGCTTGTCAAGTTGGCCGCACTGGTGGAGGGACGAGCCTGCGAGTCCGTTGATTGAAAATTTAAAATGACAGAATTATCCTCACCCAAAATTGCATTTCTCGGGACGGGCCTGATGGGCGCGCCGATGTGCCGGTGCCTGATGGCGGCCGGTTTTGACCTGACCGTTTGGAACCGGTCTGCCGCCAAGGCCGAGGCCCTGCAGCCCGATGGCGCGACCGTGGCCGGTACGCCGTCGGAAGCCGTGGCGGGCGCGGACGTGGTGATCACCATGTTGTCCGATGGCCCGGCTGTGGCGGAGGTGATGTTCGATCAAGGCGTGGCCGAGGCCATCGCTGAAGGGGCGACGCGGATTGACATGAGCTCGATTGGCGCGGACGAGGCGATGGATCATGCCGAGCGGCACTTGGCACGCGGGGTGGCGTATCTCGATGCGCCGGTGAGCGGCGGCACCAAGGGCGCCACGGCCGGTGAACTAGCCATCATGGCCGGGGGCGCGGCGGAGACGTTTGCGGCGATGGAGCCGGTCTTTGCCGCGATGGGTCGCGGAACGCACGTGGGCCCGAATGGGTGCGGGCAGCTTTCCAAGCTGGCGAATCAGGTGATCGTGGCCATCACGATTGGCGCGGTGAGTGAGGCGTTTATCTTGGCCGGTGGCGGCGGCGCGGATCGGGCGCAGGTGCGTGAGGCCTTGCAGGGCGGGTTTGCCTCCAGCCGGATTCTTAGCGAGCACGGGCAACGCATGGTGCTGCGCCAGTTTGAGCCGGGTGGTCCGGCCAAGTTTCAGGTGAAGGATCTTAAGAACGCCCTCGCGGCGGCCGAACGGCTGGGGTTGGACCTGCCGATCACGCGCCTCACCAACGAGCTGTTCACCGCGATGGTGGCGAGCGGCAAAGGCGACATGGATCACAGCGGCTTGCTCACGCATCTTGAGGCAATCAATGGGTTGGAAGAACAGGAGGGCGCATGAAAATTATCATTACCGGCGGCGGCGGATTTTTGGGATCGCAATTGGCCGAGGCGTTATTGGCGCGCGGGGAATTGATCGGGGCCTCCGGTAGCGCAGAACCAATCGAGGAACTGGTGCTATTGGACGCGCATTTTGGCGGCGGCCCGACCGCCGCGCCGGTGCGGCGGATGGAAGGCGATGTGGCCGAGCGCGCGGTGATTGAGGAAGCCATCGGGGACGCGGCGAGTTTTTCCATTTTCCACCTCGCCTCGATGGTGAGCGGCGAATGCGAAGAGCGCTACGATGATGCGCTGCGGGTGAATCTCGATGGCGGTCGGCATATTTTTGAGGCGGCCCGTGCCGCGGCCGGCCAGCCGCGCGTGGTGTTTGCCAGTAGCGTGGCGAGTTTTGGCGGCGAAGGCATGCCCACGCCGGTGGGCGATCTCACCAAGCACACCCCGCGCACCACCTATGGCATGACCAAGGCGATCTGTGAGTTGCTGCTCAATGATCATGTGCGCAAAGGACATCTTGACGGGCGCGCTGTGCGCCTGCCAACGGTGATCATCCGCCCCGGTCGCCCCAACGCGGCGGCGTCCGGCTGGGCGAGTGGCATGTTTCGCGAACCGCTCAAGGGCGAACCCTGCGCGCTGCCGGTGCATCGGCAGCAGCCGCATCCGATGACCGGATTTCGCACCGTGGTGGAGAGCTTCATCGCGCTGCACGAAATGCCTCCCGAACAACTGGGCGAAGACCGCGGCTACTGTCTACCCGCGCATCAGGTGACGCCGGAGCTGGCCGAAACCGTTCTGGCCGAGGTGGCTGCTGAACGCGGTCTGACGCTCGGGCCGATTGAGGACGCCTTTGATCCGCGCATCCAAGCCATCGTCGACACCTGGCCCACCGCCGTCGACGGCACACGCGCCGCCGCCCTCGGCCTACCCAAACCGCCGCCTCTGCAGGAACTCATCGGGCAATATTTGGAAACGTTTGGTTAATGGGTTAACATCAAAATTGATGTTGCTGTGACATGGTTTTCAGCGTAGAGTTTTACGAGACAATCGACGGGAAAAGCCCAGTGGAGGCGTTTCTCGAAGAACTGGCGCGAACGGATCCCGGAGATCATGCGGCGGTTCTGGCCGGTTTGGCCAAGCTGCGTGATCGGAAAAACCATCGGCCGCCCTTAAGCAAGGCGTTGAGTGACGGGTTGTTTGAGCTGCGGCACGTTGGGAAACTGAACACGCGCGTGTTTTGGTTTTTTATGAAAGGGCGGCGGATCGTGGCGGTGCATGGAGTGCGTAATAAGGGCCGGAAAATTCCGGCACGCGAGTTGCGCACAGCCCATTTGCGGATGGTGGATTGGCAGGAAAGGAATGGGACATGAAGAAAACAAATTTTGACCGATACTTGGAACGGCAAATGACGGATGCGAAATTTGCCGAGCGCTTTGAGCAGGCGGGTGCGGCGTGGGATGTGGCGCTGCAACTGGCCGAACTGCGCCGCCAAGCGGGCTTGTCTCAAAAGGAACTGGCCGAACGCCTGAACACGTCGCAACAACAAATCAGTCGGCTGGAATCGCCCGCGTACGAAGGGCATTCACTCAGCATGCTGCGCAAAGTGGCGGAGGCATTGGATGTGGAATTGCAAGTGACCTTTTCAGGCAAAGGCAAACGCAACAAGACACTGGTGGCGGCCTCATGAATCCCCGGCTGGAACACGCGAATCTGTTGGTGCGCGACCTCGACGCGACCTTGGCGTTTGTGCAGACGGCGTTTCCGGAGTTCGGCATTCGATATGATGGGCGCGATCCGGATGGCACGCGGTGGGTGCATGTGGGCACAGACGAAACGTATCTGGCACTCAACCAATCCACGGTGGAACCGGCCGAGCCTTGGGAGCCGTACACCGGCAAGCCGGGGGTAAATCATTTGGCCTTTGAAGTGGCCGACGCGGAGGCGTTGCGCGCGCGAATGCAGGCGGCGGGCTACGAAGATTCGACCGTGCCAAACCGTCATCCGCACCGCGTGCGCGTTTATTTCATGGACCCGGACGGCAACGACTGGGAGTTTGTGCAGTACCTCTCCGACGACCCGCGCGAGCGGCATGATTACGAGACGCCGGATCGGTGACGAGTTGGATGTTGAAAACCGTTGCTCGAGTGCCCCGATCATGGGAATAATGAAGACCGTCGCATGAAGTTTGTTTTTGGAATAATCGGGGGGATCATTCTCGCCCTTACGATGACCGCGCACGGTGGCCCAGCCAGCACGGGCACGCCGGCCGCGCAATACGCCGCGTTGTTCAAAGAATACGGTCCGGCGAGCGGCGGCATTCGTACGGCGAAAACCGATGAGCAACGTCGATTGCATGTGGAGCGGTTGGGGAAATTCCCGGCGCGGTTTTTGGCCTTGGCGGAAAAGCATCCGCAAGATCCGATTGCCCTGAAGGCCATTCGGCAGGCGATTCAAGCCATCGGCTCAACCGACTCGGCGTCGCAGATTGCGTGGGAAATGAATCATGCCACCATCCCCGTGGGGATCACGGATAATTCGCCCAGCAAGGTGGTGACCCTGCTGTTACGTGATCACCTGCACAGCGATCAGCTGGGCCCGGTCATCGACCGGATGCGGTATGGATACCGGTTGGAATTCGAAAAATTCCTGCGCGCCGTCCTGCGTGACAATGCCCACCCCGAAATACAAGGGCTGGCGTGTCTGGCGTTGGCGCGTTTTCTGAATGACCGGCTTCGTGCAGTGCAGCTGGCCGCGGATCGGCCGGGAATGGTCGAGTTCAGCAACAAGGTGTTTGGCGAAAACTATCTTCCGCAATTGAAACAGCGCCATCGGAACGGATTGGCCAAGCAGATTGAGACGCTGTTTGAACAGGCCACGAAATTTGCCGACGTGAAAACCCCGCGCGGCGGCACGGTGGCCGCTCAGGCTCAGATGGAACTGCGAGGCATCCGTCATTTGTCCGTGGGAAAAGTGGCGCCAGACATCAAGGGCAAGGATCAGGATGGCCGCGCCTTCAAGCTAAGTGAGTATCGCGGGAAAGTCGTGCTGCTGTATTTCTGGATGGAATACTGACTCACGTGACGGGCCCATTGGCCCCACGAGCGGTCGCTCGTGAACCAACTGAAAGGCAAACCCTTCGCGCTGCTCGGCGTGGATGTGTTTCGGCACGAACCCAAAACGCTGAAGGCCGTGATGGTGAAGGAAAAACTCAATTGGCGGTCCTTCGCCGATTCAGGGGAGATTGTCCGCCAATGGAATCACCCCGCTACGCCGACCTTTTACGTTATCGATCATCAAGGTGTGATCCGCCACAAGTGGGTGGGGCACCCCGGCGAAAAAACCATCGATCTGGCCTTGGAAAAATTGATTCGCACCGCGGAAAAAATCCGGCCCTGACAATGCGGTCGCGCTGAAAAGATTGCCGTGACGGACCCTTTCGCGCACTCTGTTGCCTCCAATTCCCATGCGACATAAACCGATTCAATCGAAACTTTTTTCTGAGAACCGCAAACGCTTGGCGGCGCAGATGGCCCCAAAGGCGTTGGCGGTGGTGAATGCCAATGATGTGCTGCCGACCAATGCCGATGGCACGTTGCCGATGCAGCCGAATGCCGATCTGTTTTTCCTGAGCGGCATTGAGCAGGAGGAAAGTATTTTGGTGCTCTTTCCGGATGCGGCGGATGAGAAGCAGCGTGAGATCTTGTTTGTGCGCGAGCCGAATGAGCATCTGCAGATTTGGGAGGGCTACAAACACAGCAAGCCGGATGCGCGCAAGATCTCGGGCATCAAGAATGTGCAATGGCTTTCGGAGTTCCCGGTGATTTTCCGGTCGCTAATGTGCGAGGCGGAGAGCGCGTACCTGAACAGCAACGAGTACAAGCGTGCACACGTGGAGATGGAGACGCGTGACGTGCGCTTCATCAAGCAGTGTCAGGCAGATTTTCCGCTGCACACCTACCGGCGGTTGGCGCCGTTGCTGCATGAACTGCGCGTGGTGAAAACGGATTTGGAGATCGAGCTGCTGAAGGAGGCGGTGGACATCACGGCCAAAGGCTTTCGCCGCACGCTGCGGTTTGTGAAGCCGGGCGTGGCCGAATATGAAGTGGAGGCCGAGCTGGCACGGGAATTCATCAAGCGCCGCGGCAAGTTTGCCTACACCCCGATTGTCGCCGCAGGCAAAAACAACTGCGTGCTGCATTATTTGCAAAACGATCAGGTCTGCAAAAAAGGGCAACTGCTGTTGATGGACGTGGCCTCCAGCTACGCCAATTACAACGCCGACCTCACGCGCACCATTCCCGTGAGCGGCAAATTTACGCGCCGGCAAAAGAAGGTGTACAACGCCGTGCTCAATGTGCTGCGGGCGAGCATCGCGGGAGCCACCGTCGGCAAGTTGCAAAAGGATTGGCAAAAGGAAGCGCAGGCGCACACCAATGAGGAACTGCTCAAGCTCGGCCTGCTTAAGCCGGCACAGGTGAAGAAACAGGACCCGGAAAACCCGGCCTGCCGCAAATATTTTATGCACGGCCTCGGCCATCCGTTGGGCTTAGATGTGCACGATGTGGGAAATCTAAATGTACCATTTCAACCGGGCACCGTGCTCACCGTGGAGCCGGGCATTTATCTGCCGGACGAAGGATTCGGCGTGCGTTTGGAAGACGACATCGTCGTCACCGAGGACGGCCCCGTGAACCTGATGGACAAAGTGCCGATCGAAGCAGACGAAATCGAGGCCATCATGAACCGATGAATAGAATCCTTTTCGTTCTACTGGCCGGCCTGTGTGTCGGGGGAAATGCGGCGGACAATTTCGCCAAAGACAAACTAGTCGCGTGGTGCATCGTCCCCTTCGACGCCAAGCAGCGCGGGCCGGCCGAGCGCGCGGCGATGTTGCAGCGGCTGGGACTCAAGCGGGTGGCGTATGATTGGCGGGCGAAGCATGTACCGGAATTTGAGGAGGAGATTCTGCAGTACAAAAAACACGGTCTGGAATTCTTCGCGTTCTGGGCTGTTCACGAAAAAGCGTTCCAGCTGTTCGAGAAGCACAAAATCTCACCGCAAATCTGGTCGATGTTCCCTTCGCCTAAAGGCAGTTCGCAGGAGGCAAAAGTCGCGGCAGCGGCGAAACAACTTTTGCCGCTCGTGGCGCGCACAAAAAAAATGGGCAGCAAACTCGGGCTGTACAATCACGGCGGCTGGAGCGGTGAACCGGCCAATCTCGCGGCGGTGTGCCAATATTTGCGTAAACATCACGATGCAAAACATGTGGGCATCGTTTATAACCTCCACCATGGCCACGGCCACATTGCCGACTGGGAAAAGTCGCTGCACCAAATGAAACCGTATCTCCATTGCCTGAACCTCAACGGCATGAACGATGGCGCGCAGCCGAAGATTCTCCAGCTTGGTCGCGGCAAGCATGAGGTGGCGATGATCGCCACCATCCGCAAGTCCGGCTACACGGGGCCCATTGGCATTCTCGATCATCGCAGTGATACGGATGCAGAGATTGCCTTGCGGGAAAATCTTGATGGGTTGGAGAAAATATTGAAGTGATTTTTCACCACAGAGACACAGAGCGCACAGAGGTGGGGCAAGCTGTCCCAGCACGCCGCTTTCCAATTTTTCTCTCTGTGTTCCTCTGTGTTCTCTGTGGTGAATTGGGTTTCGCCGCCGACAAACCCAACATCCTGTTCATCCTTGCCGACGACTTGGGCTACGGCGATGTCGGCTGTTATAACGCGCACTCCAAGGTGCCCACGCCGCATCTGGATCGGTTGGCGAAGGAGGGCATTCGGTTTACCGACGCGCACAGTCCCTCGACAGTTTGCACGCCCACGCGCTACAGCGTGCTCACCGGCCGCATGGCGTTTCGGCTGAATTATCGCGGAGTGTTTACCGGCGTGGGCGGGCCGTGCCTAATCAATCCCGGCCGGATGACGCTGGCCAGTTTGTTGAAACAACAGGGCTACGCCACGGCCATGTTTGGCAAATGGCACGTGGGCCTCACGGCCTTTGATAAGGAGGGCAAGCCCATCCACCAGAACGGATTGGCCGCTGTGCAGCGGATGGACTACGCGCGCCCAATCAAAGGCGGGCCGCTGGATCACGGCTTCGAACGGTTTTTTGGAACGGCCTCGTGTCCGACGACCGATTGGCTGTACGCCTATATTGATGGCGATAAAATTCCCGTACCACCCACGCGCATTGTGGATCGCGGGCCGCTGCCCAAGCATCCGTACTCACGCGACAACCGCCCTGGAATGATCGCGCCGGATTTCGATCTGGAAGAGGTCGACCTGGTGTTCCTTAAGAAGAGTCAGGAATTCCTCGCGCAACACGCCAAGGAATCCCCCGACAAACCGTTCTTTCTCTTTCACTCCATGCAGGCCGTGCATCTACCGTCCTTTCCTGGCGACGCGTTCAAGGGCAAGACAAAGACTGGGCCGCATGGCGATTTCATTTTTGAAATGGACCACATTGTCGGCGAACTGATGAAGACGCTGGAGCAGCATGGTCTCGCCAAGAATACGCTCGTTATTTTCTCCAGCGACAACGGCCCCGAGGTGCCCACCACCATCGCCATGCGACGCGATCACCAACACGATGGGGCTCGTCCGTGGCGCGGTGTGAAGCGCGATCAATGGGAAGGTGGCCATCGCGTACCATTCATTGCCCGCTGGCCCGGCCGCATCCCCGCCGGCCACACGGCAGATCAAACCATTTGCCTGACCGACCTTCTGGCCACCGCCGCTGCGATCACGGAATTCAAGCTGCCCAACAATGCCGGTGAGGATAGTTTTAATCTACTCCCCGCACTGTTCGGTGGCCGCGAGCCGGTGCGTGAATACACCTTGCACCAAACCATCAGCCTTGCGCTGGCCATCCGCCATGGCGATTGGAAGTATCTCGATCATCAGGGCTCCGGCGGCAACAACTACCACCGCAGCGGCGAATGGGGCATGAAACAGTTTGCCCTGCCCGAGAACGCGCCCGGCGCGCCGGGACAATTGTACAACCTCAAAACCGATCCGGGCGAGACGACCAATTTGTACCTCAAAGAAACCGAGCGCGCCCAGACACTCAAAACCCAGCTCGAAGAATTCAAACGCACCGGCCGCAGTGCGCCGGAGAGAAACTGACGCACCGCGACCTGTTGGATCCGGTTAATTTTTGTGCAGCGAATTCCAGTCGGAGGCTGAGCTGGGTGAATCCACAGGCTCATCGCGAAAGGAAACCTCCTCGCGCCCCCCTTGTCGATAGCTGGAGATGGCCGAGGAAATGGAGTTCCACGCCATGGCCGTTCCTGCGCGAGTCTTGTCGAAGGACAGTGTCGAGTGGCGATTGATTCCATAATCCATCGCGTCGTTGATGGATGCCATGTCCGAGCTCTGGAAGGCGAATTGCCAGCCTTCTCCCTGCTTTTCCTCAATCATTCGCGCCACCTTTTGTTTGGTATAACGACGACTGGAGTTTTCCTGGCCGTCAGTGATGATGACCATAATGACTTTGCCGGGCCGGTGAGATTCCGGCTTGCGGGCGAGGGACTTTTCCAAACTACGGATGCCGTACCCGATGGCGTCCAGTAGTGGTGTTCCGGAGCGGGGCACGTAGGTTTCCCGATTCAACTTGGGGACCTTCCCGATGGGCGCGGACCGGTGTATGATGTCAAATGGATCGACGTCATCGAACTGCACGAGCGTCAGCGCGGCCTTGCCGGGTTGCTGCTGTTGCTGCGCAAGGAAGGAGTTGAATCCGTCAATGGTTTCCTCGCGGATTTCCTCCATCGATCCGGAGCGGTCCAGGAGAACGGTGATGTGTGTCTTGTTGTTTTTCATGTTGTTCCTTTTGTTTTGGGTTAAAAATTGTAGTAATTTCTGACAATCCGCCAGATTAGGCCCAGGATTGCGCCGACGCAATAAGCCCAACACAGATCTCCCGGCTCGGCGGCGAGGATCGGTTCGCAAAACTTCATCACACGGACCTCCGCTCACTAACTGCCAGCCGCCCTAGCAGTCGGTCTGGTTGCCCGGCCAAAAACTGGTTGGCCGCGGCGCCAAGCCCGGTTTTCAACACTATGTCAAAGTGTTGGAGAATCAGCCGGTTCGGCCAAAACGGACGACCCTCGGGATGATCGGCGGCAAGCCGAGCTACCACCTCATTCTCGTCCCAGCCCAGCGCCGCCAACACCCCCAGCGCTGTGGCGGTGCTGCGAGAAATGCCCGCTTGGCAGTGGACGAGAAAACGCGTGCCCTCAGGTTGTTTGCGGACGAATTCAAGAATCCGTTCCACCTGTTCCCGGCGCGGTTCCCGCCCCCAATGGAAGTCCTCACAGATGTCATCAAAAAATTCCCGATGATGATTGGGATGCGCAAACTTCAGACTGCCCGGGTTGCTGACCACGCTGATGACCGCGTCGAATTCCCCGTGCAACTGCCGAGCTTCGTTCACGTTTCGAACCAGGAGGGGGCTTGTGGTTTTGGATTCATTTATAACTTCGCTCATATGCCATCATAAACGGGGATCCAAACCCAAAACATTTGGTGAAATTCAAAAAAATTTCAGCACAACCGAAGAGACCTTAAAAACAGGGAGGCTGGGAGGTTGGCGGCCAAAAAATTACGCACCCCCGCCCGCTTCCTCGTAATGTACGATCTTTACCATCTTTTCAAAAATCGGCATCAACTCATGCTTGGTAAGGCGCACTGCGTTTTCTGCAACTTGAAATTCCTTCGCCACGTCCTTCGCTCTCCTGCCCCGCCCAGCGTATTCAAGAAAAATGTTGAGCCGCTTCGTTTTTATCCCATGCACATCACGCATTCTCTTCAGCGTAGTTTTGGTGAGATACCGAATTTCCTCACGCCTCCACCATTCCTCAAATTCTTCGACCGAAGAAACCCCACCCGTTTCCAACTCGGTTTCAACGGGTATTTTTTTTCTAAGGACGTCAATCGCTGTGCTCTTGGTTACCGTCCATAGCCAGTTGCGGAACCGACCCTTATGTTTGGTGTACTGGGTGATTTTCCGGAAGACTTTTTCCAGCACGGTGTTGACGATGTCCAGCGCCTGCTGATCGTTTAGGCCCGACTTGCGGGCCGCGAATGCGATGTATTCTCGGTATCGTAGATTAAACTCGTGGCTTGCTTGATTGCGTAAGCATTCGTCGGAAGCCTTCAACCCATCGAGCATCGTTGGGTCGGTACTGATATTCAATTCATCGCGCTTCTTGTCTACCTGCTGATTGGTTTCTAGCGAAGAACTGACCTCCTCAGGACTGACCGGGTCGGTGTAATTTGATTCAAATTGGTCCTGTGAATCTCCTTTCAAGTCTTCGCCGGAATTTGGATATTCAGAATTAGATGTGCCTTGATTCATCAAATTGCGTGGAAACATCAACTCGCGTACTCACACACCTGTCAAGCCCCGCGTTGGTTTGGCCAAGGCAGCCACCGCCAAAAGACAAGATGGTGCGTCGGTCTGGACACGCGGTAGCGCGTCCCCATCAAGCACTTTGGCCCTTGATGCTATTGCCGTGTGGCGGCACAATTCTCCCTGACACACTCAATAAACTATGAAACGCAGAACCTTTCTCAAGACCACTATCGGCGCCGGCTTTGTGGGCTCCGCCGCACCCAATCTTTTGCTTGGCGCGGCTAAGGATAAGCCGAACGAAAAACTGAACATCGGCATCATTGGTTCAGGCGGACGCGGCTCGGCGAATATGCGCGGTGTGGCCTCGGAAAACATCGTGGCGCTCTGCGATGTAAACGGCCAAACGCTCGCCGCAGCGCAAAAAAAACATCCGAAGGCCAAGGCGTATTTTGATTGGCGGAAATTGTTGGAGGACAAATCCATCGATGCGGTCACCGTCAGCACCGCCGACCATTGCCACGCGCTGGCCGCCGTGGCTGCGATGCGCGCGGGCAAGCACGTTTACTGCGAAAAACCGCTCGCCCACAGCGTGCACGAGGCGCGCGTGATGCGTGAGACCTACGCCAAGACGGGTGTGGCCACGCAAATGGGGACGCAAATTCACGCCACCGATAATTATCGGCGCGTCGTCGAGCTGGTGCAGAGCGGCGCTATCGGCAATGTCAGCGAGGCGCATGTGTGGTGCAGCCGCACCATCAATCCCATCGGCGCGCCCGTGCTCGAACGCCAGTCGCCGCCCGATTGGTTTCACTGGGACGAATGGCAGGGGCCCGCGCCCGATCGCGATCACAATCAAGGTTACTGGAAAGGCGGCAACCTCAACTGGAACCGCCGCTGGGATTACGGCAACGGCGTGCTCGGCGATATGGGCAGCCACCTCATCGATCTCCCATGGTGGGCGCTGGATCTCAAAACGCCACTCACCTGCGAAGCGCACGGGCCCGATGCCGACCCCGTCGCGTGCCCGCCGTGGATGCGCGTCACGTGGGAACACGCCGCCCGTAAAGGCAAAGGGCCGCATCGCGCCCCAGTCAAAGTCGTGTGGTACCACGGCGGCCGCAGCAAACGCGACCGGCCGACCATCAACACCGGTATGGACTTGGGCAAATGGTTTAACGGCATTTTATTCGTCGGCGACAAAGGAATGTTGCTCGCCGATTACGGCAAACGGATTCTGCTGCCGAAAGAAAAATTTGCCGACCACAAAGCGCCCAAGCCGTGGATTACCAAATCGCTGGGCCATCATCAGGAATGGATTCACGCTGCCAAAACCGGCGCACCCACCACTTGCAATTTTGAATACTCCGGCAGCCTCATCGAGCATAACCTGCTCGGCAGCGTGGCCTACCGCGTCGGCAAAACATTGCAATGGGACGCGAATCATTTAAAAGCCACCAACGCTCCCGAAGCCGCCAAATACATCCGCCGCGATTACCGCGAAGGCTGGACGATTTAATGGCCCTCATTTTTCCGGGTAACACAAAAAAAGGCCCGCTGAATGGCGGGCCTTTTCCGTTAAATTGATGATTCAATTTACTTCGCACCGATGCCCAAAGCCTTGAGTGTCTTGGCGGCATTGGCGCCGTCCTGGCCGGCTTTTACTTTTTTATCGATCTTCAGGATCTTGCCGTCCTTGCCGATGTAAAACGTCCACCGATGTGGGAATGGCCGCGCGGCCGTCACCACGCCGTAGGCTTTGGCGGTGGTTTTGGTGGGATCGCTCAGGATGGGATAATCCAGCTCCAGCGATTTAGCGAAATTGATGTTGCCCTTTTTACCATCGGCGGGATCGCAGCTGGCGGTGAAGTAGGCCGCATCAAACTTCTTCAGTTCATTGCCGTTCGCACGGAACGACTTGCATTGGGCCGTTCAGCCACCGGTAAATGCCTTGGGAAACCAAGCGATCACCACCGCCTGTTTGCCTTTGTAATCGGAGAGCTTGTAGGTTTTACCGTCACTGCCTTGGAGTGCGAAATCCGGGGCGGCATCGCCGACCTTGAGATCCGCCGCGCCAAGAAGGGTGGTGAGAAATCCAGCCATGATGATGAGTGTTTTTTTCATGTTAACGTTTGTTCGCCAGTGATTTCAACGGCGTGTTCAATTGACGGAGGGTAGGTTTCCAATGTTCAAAAAACAAGCGCGGATTTCAGCACATCCCTATCGGTGCAAGGGCAGCATCGGGACCAACAACAAATCCTCCAACGCCGCGGTGGCGATGCCAGCGAAGCGGTCGCCTTCGCCGTAGCTGACCACGGCGCGGTTGCCCTGCACGAGCAGCGAATACACTGTAAGATAGCCGCGCCAAAAGCCTTCGCAGTCGCCGCCGGTGATGACGGGGGTTTGGCTGATCGCTTCGGGCGCGAGGGTTTCGGAATTGAGACGCACCAGAAAATCGCGATAAATCATTTGGTCGTCCTTTTGGTGCACTAATAAATACCGTGCCTCGCCGATGCGTTGGGGGACGGTGCTGAGGGAAATCATTTTATCGGCGAGGCCGTTGGCCGGAGGTTGGAGTTTTGTTTTATTGACCAATCGAAAACAGGCGGTTTCAAGATCGGCCAAACTCGCCAGCGTGGTTTCGGGGTAAAAACTGTAAAGGCAATAGAGCGAGTCCGCGCGGGGAATCATCACCCAGTTTTTTTCAATGCCTTGGATTTCGAATCCCTCAATTGTGATGGGGCGAATCAACGAGATTGTGCGTGCAGCTACATCAACGCGTGAGAGGGCCATTCCAATGTTGTAGCCTTGCACCCAAAGGATGTGGGTGCAGTAAAGTTGATTTTGAAAAACGAACAATCGGTAATCTTCCGTGCGCCACGGGAGGTTTGGGAAATTTTCAAAGCGCACATCGTAATGTGCCTCGACCACGGCAAGCGAATCGTCCAACCGAAAAAGCACGGCTTGGATCGGCAAAAAATTTAACGACTTGTCGGCGTTGCGCGCAGCTTGATCATGCGGTTCGCAGCGGGCGATGCCCCAGACGGCATCGGCGTGTTGCGCGAGCGATGGATTAAAGATGCCTCCGGGAAACCGGTCGTAATCCAGGCCGAGCCTTTGGCGATCATAAGCTATCATCGGCGGCGCAGCATCGGCGTTGGCGGCGGCGCTGGCAAGCAAGGCTTGTGTCTTCCTGCGCGCGCGGCATAATCACCAGATGCAACCTATTCGAATTCTTGCCGGATTGATGTTGGCCGGATTCATTTTGATTTCCACAACGCACGCCGCGCCAAGCATCCCCCAATCGCTCAACCTCAAAGGCGGCTTCGTCGTCCACCTCGGTTGTGGTGATGGCAAACTCACTTTAACGCTCCGGCCCAATTCTCGATTTCAAGTGCACGGCCTTGATGCCAATCCGGCTAATGTTGCCAAGGCCCGCGCCGCGGTGAGGGCGGCGGACGTGTACGGCGCGATTTCAATTGACCGCCTCGCTGGCAATTCGTTGCCGTACATTGACAATATGGTAAACCTGTTGGTGGCAGAAAATCTGGGCCCCGTGCCGATGGCGGAGGTGTTGCGCGTGCTCGCGCCGGAAGGAGTTGCCTATATTAAGAACGGCGGCGAATGGAAGGCGACAACCAAGCCGCGCCCGGAGGACATTGACGAATGGACGCACTATCTCCACGACGCCGGTGGCAACGCGGTGGCGCACGATAAACAAGTCGGGCCACCGCGGCATTTGCAGTGGCTGGGCAGTCCGCGTTGGAGCCGGCATCACGATCGGATGGCGAGTATGAGCGCGTTGGTTTCCACGGGCGGGCGGGTATTTTATGTGATGGACGAAGGCTCACGCGTGTCCATCCAATTGCCCGCACGCTGGACGTTGGTGGCGCGCGATGCGTTTAACGGCGTGATTCTTTGGAAGAAGCCGATGAAAAAATGGCACAGCCATTTGTGGCCGTTGAAGAGCGGGCCCACGCAATTGGCGCGGCGGTTGGTTGCGGTGAAGGATCGCGTGTACATCACGCTCGGCGTCGATGAACCGGTGAGCGTGCTCGATGCCGCCACCGGCGAACTCATCCACGAACTGCCCGGCAGCAAAGGCGCGGAGGAGGTCATCGTCGAGGGCGGACAGGTTTTTGTTTTGGAAAGCACAGAGGAATGGGAACTCAATTCGTTTTTGCCGTTTCATAATACCGGCGATCAGGCGCGCGTGCGGCGCGACTTCGCGTGGAACAAAAAAAAGCGCGAGGTAAAGGCGTACGATTCGGTGACCGGCAAACGCATTTGGGGGCACAACAGCAAAGTCGCGCCATTGACGATGACGGCCGATGAACATCGCGTGTTTTTTCACGACGGCGAAAAAGTAGTGGCGCTCAATCGTTCCTCGGGTGATGTGGCGTGGAACGCGGGCAAGTCGTTTTTGCCAGAAGTGGTGCGGTTTAATTTCGGCCCCAAGCTGGTGAGCCACGACGGCGTGGTGCTCTACGCCGGCGGCGATCGCACGATGAAAGCCATTGACGCCAAAACCGGCGAGCAACTTTGGGAGGCGCCGCACGCTCGCGGCGGTTACCAGTCCCCGGAGGATTTGCTGGTGATGCGCGGGATGGTTTGGAGTGCGCCAACCACCAGTGGCCGCGACAGCGGCATCTTCACCGGACGCGATCTGCGCACCGGCAAAGTGAGGGTCGAGATTCCGCCCAACGTGGATACCTACTGGTTCCATCACCGCTGTTACATCGCCAAGGCCACAGATAATTTCCTGATGCCCTCGCGCACCGGCATCGAGTTCATCGATCCCGACACCAAAAACTGGGACATCAATCACTGGGTCCGCGGCGGCTGTCTCTACGGCGTGATGCCCGCCAATGGATTGACCTACGCCCCGCCGCACAACTGCGCGTGTTATCCGGAGGCCAAACTGTTTGGCTTCAACGCGCTGGCCTCCGCCTCGCCATCCCGCGCGCTGGGCAAGGTCATCGAATCCAACCGCCTCGAGCGCGGCCCCGCCTTCGGGCAGGCCACCGACACCGGCGGCATTGGCGAAAGCGATTGGCCCACTTACCGGCACGACAATCTGCGCAGCGGGTTTTCAAAAAATAGTGTCGGCGAAAAACTTGCCCAAAATTGGGCCACACAATTGGAAGGCAAACTCAGCGCCGTCACGATTGCCGAAAACAAACTCTTCGTCGCCCGCGTGGACGCCCACGAAGTCGTCGCGCTGAACGCAACCTCCGGCAAGGAGCTGTGGCGCTTCACCGCGGGCGGGCGCGTGGATTCGCCGCCGAGCATTCGCGACGGGCGCGCCTATTTTGGCAGCGCCGATGGCTGGGTGTATTGCCTGCGCGCACGCGATGGCGCGTTGGCGTGGCGGTTCCGTGCCGCGCCGGAGGACCGCCGACTGATGGCTTACGAACAGCTCGAAAGCGTCTGGCCCGTGCACGGCAGTGTGCTCATTCGCGATGACCAAATTTATTTCGTGGCCGGTCGTTCCAATTTTCTCGATGGCGGAATGCGCTGGTTTGCGCTCGATGCTTTCACCGGCAAAAAAAATATCGAGGTCGTGCTCGACGAAAAGGAGCCGGGCGAGAACAAAAATTTGCAGGAGCGAATTCAGATTTTGCAAATGCCCGTTGGCCTGCCGGACATTCTTTCGAGCGATGACAAATTCATTTATATGAAGTCGCAAAAATTCGACCGCGAAGGCCAGCGCATCGGCCTCGGCCCGCACACCGGCGACTTCGCCGGGCAAGGCGGCCAACAGGGCGGCGACACCGCGCACGTGTTTTGCCCCACCGGTTTTCTCGATGACACATGGTTCCACCGCAGCTATTGGGTTTACGGTCGCAGCTTTGCCGGCGGTCACGCGGGCTATTATCAAGCCGGCCGTTTCGCGCCTTCGGGACGCTTGCTGGTTTTTGATCAGGAAAAAATTTACGGCTTCGGTCGCAAACCGCAGTACCTCAAGTGGACCACTGTCCTCGAGCATCAACTCTTCGCTGCCAATCGCGTTCAAAAAGCCCCGCCGCCCGCCGCCAATAAACCCAAGCGCCCTGCCGCAAAGGCCGCAATGGTTAGCTTCGGCGTGCCCAGGACGATGGATCCCACCGGCAAAGCACTGACCGTTTCCGCGTGGGTTAATGCCAAGCGCCCCAGCGGAGTCATCCTCGCCCGCGGCGGCCCGCAAAACGGTTTCGCATTGGTGATGCAAAACGGCACGCCAGCATTTCTCATTCGCGCAAAAGACAATCTCGCCAGCGTCACCGCCCGCGGCAAGTTTGGCGGGCGATGGGTGCACGTCACCGGCGTGCTCGATGCCAACAAACAAATGCATATTTACATCAACGGCCAACCCGCCGGCCACAGCAAAGCCACCGGTCTCATAGCCAGCACGCCGTTACAAGGCCTCGAGATCGGCTCTGACGACGGCAGCCCCGTGGGCGCCTATCGCAGTCCGAACACCTTCAGCGGCACTATCGACACCGTGCGAATTTATCATCGCGCCCTGAGCGATGACGAAGTCGCCGCGCTCCACGCCGACAAAGCCCCCGCCAATGATCCCGCGTTGATGCTCGCCTGCGATTTTGAAAAAGGCAAAGCCACCGACGCCTCCGGCAAAAACCATCACGGCCAGTTGATTGGTGCCCGCTCCGTTTTGGGACGTGACGAAGCCAGCGGCCTCGCGATGCAATTCAAAGCCACCGCCGGGGCCGCCGCCGGCAGCGCAAGCGTGCCGTACGATTGGACGACGGACCTCCCCATCCTCGTCCGCGCAATGGCCAAAGCCGGCGACACGCTTTATGTCATCGGCCCGCCGGACCTCGTGGACGAAGAGGAAAGTTTTGTAAAACTCACCAAGGGCGATCCCAAGGTGCAGAAAATTCTCACCGCCCAAGCCGCCGCTCTCCAAGGCAAACAAGGCGCCATTTTGCTCGTCATCAACGTAAAAACCGGCGCCACCCAAGCCACCCACAAACTCCCCGCCCTCCCCGTGTGGGACAGCCTCGCCGTGGCAAATGGGAAATTATTTTACACCACACAAACCGGTGAAGTCATCTGCTTGGGTGAATAAATTCACCCTCGCTATGCGTCTTAAAATCGCATAGTTTACGAATTGTTATGGTTGATCTTTTTGGCAACTCTGATGGCGGCCAAGCCCATTGCGATGGGTTTTCGCGGCGCGATTTTTTGAAGGTCGGCGGCATGGCCGCGGGCGGGCTTTCGCTGGGGCAACTGCTCGAGGTGGAGGCGGCGCAAAAAACCGGCCGCTCGCACAAGGCGGTGATTAATATTTACCTTCCCGGCGGTCCGTCGCATCTGGATTTCTTCGACCTCAAGCCCGAGGCGGGCAAGGAAATCCGCGGCGAGTTCCGGCCGATTAAAACCAACGTGCCCGGCGTGGAGATTTGTGAAATGTTTCCGCGCCTCGCGAAGATGGCCGACCAGTATTCCATCATCCGTTCACTGGCCGATTCCGATGGTGCGCACGATTGTTTCCAGTGCATGACCGGTCGGCGCCAAAGCGAGAAGCGCAATGCGCCGCAAGGCGGCTGGCCGAGCTGGGGTTCGTGGGTGAGCAAGTTGCAAGGCTCGCAGGCGGGCGTGCCGGCGAATCTTTCGCTGATGTACCCCACCGGCAACCGCACGTGGGGCCAAGCCGGCAACGGCGGCTTCACCGGCGCGGCCCATTCGCCGATGCAGCTGGTGCAGAAAAATCCAAACGCCAAGGCGCAAAGCCTCGCGCTGGAGGGGATCAGCCTCGACCGCTTGAACGACCGCAACCGGCTGCGCGGTGCCATTGACAAGTTCCGCGCCACCGCCGATGCGACCGGCCAACAGTCCGACCTCGACGCTTATAACGCGCAGGCCCTCGGCATCCTGTCCAACAGCGGTCTCATGGACGCGCTGGATGTTTCCAAGGAAGACCCGCGCATCGCCGAGCGGTACGGCGTGAATGATTCCAAGTACCAACGCGATGGTGCGCCGAGGATGATTCGCAACTTTCTCATCGCCCGCCGTCTTGTGGAGGCCGGGGCGCGCGTGGTGTCGCTGAACTACAGCCGCTGGGACTGGCACGGCGGCGACGGCATGAACTTCCCGCGCTCGCGCCAGGAAATGCCACTGCTGGACCAGGGCCTCTCCGCGCTGCTCACCGACCTCAAGGAACGCGGCCTCAACAAGGACGTGGCCGTCGTGATGTGGGGCGAGTTTGGCCGCACGCCGAAGATCAACAAAAACAACAGTCGCGACCATTGGCCGCGCGCCAACTTCGTCTTTATGGCTGGCGGCGGTATGAACCACGGCCAAGTCATCGGCTCCACCGACAAACACGGCAACGAGCCCAACGATCGACCGGTGAAATTTCAGGAAGTGTTTGCGACGCTCTATAATTGCCTCGGCATCAACACCGCCACCGCCACCGTCACCGATTCTCAGGGTCGTCCGCATTACCTCGTGGACAGCGGCATCAAGCCCATCCGCGAGTTGGTCGGCTGATTGGCTTAGAAAGGGCTCGGCGATTTTTTCCCTGTGCCCTCGGCCGCTCTGCGGTTAGGTTCCGGTATGCGAATCCCTTTCATGCCTCTCGCGCTATTGCTGGCTGCATTCATCATCACCGGTTGTCAAACGTCATCCGATGCCGTGCAGGTGTTCATCCTGGCCGGCCAATCCAACATGGAAGGACAGGGTGTGGTGGACCTCGACCACCCGCGCAACTACAACGGCGGCAAGGGCATTTTGAAAAACGTCATGACCACGCCGGAGAACAAAACCCGCTACGCTCATCTCAAGGACGCCAACGGCACTTGGACCGTGCGCGATGATGTCTTCGTGCGCTTCCGAAACCGGAGCGGCGTGATGGCCGGTGGGTTGACGATTGGCTTCACCGGCTACGGTTCGCAAAACAGCCGGCATCATATCGGGCCGGAACTTCAAATTGGCCATCGGCTTGGCGACGCGATTGAGACGCCGGTGTTGCTCATTAAAACCGCGTGGGGCGGCAAGAGTTTACACAAGGATTTTCGCCCGCCCAGCGCCGGCGGCGAGACGGGTGAATTTTATCAAAAGATGCTGGCCGAGGTACGCGAGGGCTTGGCAAATGCCGCGACGGAGTTCCCCGCGCTGGCCGGCAAGGAACTGGAGATCGCCGGCTTCATTTGGTTTCAAGGCTGGAACGATATGTTCAACAAGGAGGCTCTTGCGGACTACGAAACCAATCTTGTGCACCTCATCAAGGACGTTCGCACGGAGTTTAAGGTGCCCAAGCTGCCCGTCATCATCGGCGAGCTGGGCAACGGCGGCCCGCAGGGAAGCGCCAACATGCTCGCCATTCGCGCCGCGCAAAAGGCGGCGGCGGAACGGAGGGATTTTCGCGGCAATGTATTGTTTGTCCCCACCACCGCCTTCGCGCGGCCCAAGGAACAATCGCCCAACGTCGGCCACGGGCATCATTGGTTCGGCAATGCGGAGAGTTATTTTTTAATTGGCGACGCGCTGGGCAAGGCAATGATCGACTTGCGCCGCTGATTTCCATTTGCCGCACGGCGATTTTCAGGCAGACTTACCCCATGAACCGCATTCTCTGTTTATTATTTACGGCTGTGCTTTGCGGTGCCGCCGAGCCCACCTCCAAGTCCAATGAAAATCTCCAGCGCATCCTCAAGCGTTACCCCGCCGCCGATGCCAATCAGGACGGCATCCTCACGCACACTGAGGCAAAGGCATTTCAGAAACTTCGGAGCAACCGCGAGGCCAACCGCCCCGTGCTCAAGCCCACGAATGCCGACATCGCCTACGGCACACACGCACGGCACAAGCTCGACCTTTGGCTCGTGAGGAACGACCGCCCCACACCGCTACTCATTTGCATCCACGGCGGCGGCTTTCGCGCAGGCGACAAGAGCAGCTACCACCGGCAGGTGAACCTCATCAAGCGCATGCACGCCGCGGGCATCTCGGTGGCAGCCATCAACTATCGTTTCACCGAGGGTGGCAACAATCCGCTGCCCGGTGCGATGCACGACTCGGGCCGCGCGCTGCAATTCCTGCGGCATCACGCAAAAAAGTACAACCTCGACAAAACCCGCTTCGCCGCCACCGGCGGCTCGGCCGGCGCGTGCATCCTCATGTGGCTCGGCTTCCACAATGACCTTGCCGATCCGGACAACGCTGATCCCGTTAAACGAGAATCCACCCGCCTCATCGCCCTCGCCCCCAGCGGAGGCCAACCAACCCTCAGCCCCGTGACTTTTCGCAAATGGTTTGGCGTGAAAAATCTCATCCCGCATCCCGCCATGCGTGCAATCTTCGGCCTGCGCGGCGAAGGGGACATTGAGTGGACGCCGCAACTCACCGAACGCGCCCGCATCAATTCCCCCATCACCTACCTCACGCGCGACGACCCGCCCTGCTACCAAACCTACGGCTCGGCTGATTCGCCAGTCACCGAAAAAACCAATCCAAACCAGTGGGTGCACCACCCGCGCCTCGGCATCGAGCTCAAGGAAGCGATGGACCAGCTCGGCATCGAGTGCCACGTGCAATACAAAGGTGGCCCGCCCATCAAGGCGTACCGTGGCGTGAATGATTTTCTGGTGAAAAAACTCACCGGGAAGTGAGAGTGATTAGTGAAAATAAAACGGACTCGCAGCGAGTCCGCCGTTTTGATTTATGAAAATGTTTTTAAAAAGCAAATGGGCCGAGCGCGACTCGCGGATCGACGTGGTCAATCCGTTCAACGGCGAAGCCTTCGATACCGTGCCGGCGGCGACGCCAGCGGATGTGACCGCTGCCGTCGACGGCCTCGTCGAGGGCGCGAAGATCATGCGGGCAATGCCAGCGCTGGAGCGTTGCGACATTTTGCGCAAGGCGGCACTACTCCTGCGCGCGCGCGAAGATGAAATCGGCACACTTTTATCGACCGAGGAAGGCAAGATTCTGGCCGAGGGAAAACTCGAGGTCACGCGCGCGGCGGAGACGATTGACCTTTCGGCCGACGAAGCCCGGCGCATCACCGGCGAGGTGCTGCCGCTCGATGCCGCGCCCGGTGGTGCAGGCAAGCTCGGATTCACATTACGTGTTCCCGTGGGTATCGTCGCGGCCATCACGCCCTTCAACTTTCCGCTCAACCTCGTGGCGCACAAGATTGGCCCCGCCATTGCCGCAGGCAACGCCGTCCTCATTAAGCCCGCCACCGACACCCCGCTCTCGGCCTTGAAGCTAGTGGAGATTCTGCTCGAGGCTGGCCTGCCTCCAGAAGCGATCGCCTGCCTCACCGGCCTGGGAAGTTCCATTGGCGCGGCAATCTGCGCGGAGGATCGCATTCGCAAAATCAGCTTCACCGGTAGTGCCGAGGTGGGCAAGGCCATCTGCGCCGCCGCCGGGCTGAAGCGTGTAACCATGGAGCTCGGCTCCAACAGCCCGCTCATTGTGCTCGACGACGCCGACCTCGAGAAGGTTGCCGCCGCCACCGTCGCCACCGGCTTTGCCAATGCCGGACAAGTTTGCATCTCCTGCCAACGCGTCATCGCCACGCCGGGCATTCACGATAATCTGCTCGACGAACTGCAGCCGCGCGTCGCTGGCCTCACCGCGGGCGATCAGTTGGCCGAAGGCACCAACGTCGGGCCGCTCGTGCGCGAAGGTGACGCCGTGCGCGTGGCAGAGTGGATTGGCGCAGCCGCCACCAACGGCGCGCGCCTCCTCTGCGGCGGCGAACGCGACGGCGCAGTCGTCCAGCCCGCGCTGCTTGCCGATGTCAGCCCCGACATGCGCCTGAGCTGCGACGAACTCTTTGGTCCCGCTGTCGGCGTCACACGCGCAGCGAACATTGACGAAGCCATTGCGCTGGCCAACGATACCCCCTACGGCCTCAGCGCCGGCATCTTCACCGAAAACCTCGACGCCGCCCTGCGTTTCGCCCGCGAGGTGGAGAGCGGCAACCTGCACATCAACTGGGGCCCCATGTGGCGCGCCGACCTCATGCCCTACGGAGGGCTCAAAGACAGCGGCCTCGGCAAGGAAGGCCCCAAGTACGCCATCGAGGAAATGACCGAAACCAAAATGGTGGTCATTCACGGGTAGTTTTTTATCAATAAAACATTCGACTATTTTATTTCAGTGAATGTAACCACTTTGCCTTTTTGGCGTATTGATTTGAAATTGGCCTTGAGCCAGAGTTTCACCATCATCCTGTTATGAAAAATATGATTCTAATTTTGGTGACGGCGGGGTTGACCTCGGGAGCCACGTTCTGGATGGTTTCGACGGGACATTCCTCAGCCCGGGATGAGGCAGCTTCAGATTTGGTACGCACCAATGAGGAGACCAAAGCCGGGATGCGCGGTGAGTTGAATGCGGCGAAAGCGCGGGCGGCGGTGATTGTTACCGTGGATGGCCATGAAGCCCAGGAACCCACAGTGGCCACAGTGCAAGAAATTCTGGCGCGGTTGCAGGAGTTGAAGCCGGGCGACACACGGGTGAAACGGCGGGCGGTGTATTTTCTGGAATCGCTGGTCGACCGGGGGGATGCGGCGCTGCCGGGGATAGCAAATTTTTTGGAGCGGAATGTAGATTTGGAATTAGGATCGCTGGACCCCCCCAAAGCGCAAGCGGCCAAAGAAAAGAAAACTGCCGGAGACAAAAGCAACGGCAAAGAGGGTAAGAAACTTGCCGCATCAGCCTGGAATTATTTCCGGCCGTTTCCGAAACCAAACGATGAATTTCCGGCCACACTGCGATTGGGGTTGCTGGAGGTGGTGGCGGCCATCGGCTCGGAACAGGCGGAGCAGTTGCTGCTAAAGATTTTGGAAAACACCCGACGCGGTGTGGAGGTGGCCTATCTCGAAACCGCCCTGCAAGAAATCGCGCGTGACCTGTACGTGGACAAAATTCTCGAGGCCACACGGCGCTTGCTCACGGAGCTGCCGCCCATCACGGCCGACTCGATGGCGGTGGATCGCCGCGCAAAAGGTTTTCTCTACGCCATCCTCGTGAAATACAAGGACCTCGTTTTTGTGGACACCGCCAAGACACTGCTCATCACCGCTGACGGCCGGCTCGATGGCGATGTGCTGCGTTATCTGCGGCAGGTTTTGGGAACGGATGCGTTGCCAATTTTTCATACCGTGATGAACGATGATCGGCTTACCGACGACCTTGACCGGTACGCCATTCGCGATGCGATCCTCCGTCACATTGGCGCGGATCCGAAGGCGGATGTGTTGCTGATGCAAACCATGCGGGAAGGGATGGCCCAGCAGGAAGAAAGCGGAGCGTTAAATTGGGGAGCGATAAAACTGCCGCTCAGCGCGCTGATGCAGGGCATCAACGAGGCACCCGCACAAAACATTGCCAACCGCCGCCGGTTGATTGAAAATTTCCGTGACGAATTTGATCATCCACAACTCAACAGTGTCCTCAACAAAATGGACGCCGGACTCGAAGCGGCACAGCAAGGGGTTATTCGGGGCGGCAGCAAATAAACTTCGAGAAAAATGGTAACAAAGTCCGCCAGACACGCGTAGTAAAAGTGACAAGATGGACTGAATTGAAACAAATGAATCAACTACTCATAACCCCACTGATTGCCGCGCTGCTAATTGGCTGCGGCAATAAAGAAGAAACCGCGAAACCAGCCCCACCCAATGTGGATGTCTTCAAGGCAGCAGGTGAAGGGAATCTTGAGGCACTTAAGCAACATATCGCAGCCGGCACCGACCTGAATCAGCGTTCGACGGATGGCCAAAAAACCACCCCACTGATGGCGGCCGCTGGCTTGGGGCAAGCGGAAGCTGCCAAGATGCTTATTGAAGCCAAGGCGGACTTGAACCTCCAAAATAAAGATGGCAATACCGCGTTGCATACGGCCGCATTCCTGTGTCACCCCGAGATCGTGAAGGCACTCCTAAAGGCGGGCGCGGATAAAGCAATCAAATCCAACACAGGTGCAACCGCACTCGATGGAGCGCTGGCACCTTGGGATCAGGTCAAGCCTATCTATGATTTATTAAACGGAATCCTTTTTAAACCGGCTGGGATTCCGTTGGATTATAATCGAATCCAGCAAACCCGGCCCAAAATCGCCGAGATGCTGAGTTAGCACTGGGAAACTTTTTGGAGCAACCTCCTGTCATTGAGTCCACATCACCTTTGCCGGTGTTGGAAAAGAAACGCTTCCACGACCTGGATGCCCTGCGTGCATTCGCGATGTTGCTTGGCATTGTGCTGCACGGGGTGCTTTCGTTTTTTCCCGTGCCCATCTGGCCGGCACAGGATTTGCAGCAGCCGGTGGTGGAAGTGCCCGCCGCGCTGGCTACGCCGCTTGAGGCTGCGGGGCTCGACGCGCCGCCGACTTACAGCCCGTATGAGTTTGTTCTGCACGCGGTGCATGGCTTTCGAATGCAATTGTTTTTTTTGGTGAGTGGCTTTTTTACCGCAATGCTGTGGCGCAATCGCGGTTTGAAATCACTGGCCAAACATCGCGCCAAACGGATTCTGCTGCCGCTCGCAATTGCTCTGCCGCTGGTTTGGGGCGCCATCATTCCCGCCGGGATGTACGGTGATGCAAAGAAAAAAGAAGTGGCGGCGATGCAAGCAGAATCCAGACTGGAGAATCCCGGCGAAACTGCGGACGTGGATATTTTTACCGCATTGGATCCGCAGTATGCGGGGGCACTCAAACGGCACATTGCGGGTGGCACGGATTTGGAAACGCGCGAGCCCACCGGCGGCAGCACACCGCTGATCGTGGCTGCGCTGTACGGCAACACCGAGGCGGCACGGCTGCTGGTGGAAGGCGGCGCGCTGGTGAATGCGAAAAATAAGGAAGGCGATACCGCGCTGCACTTGGCTGCTTTTTTCTGCCACACAGATTTTGTGGCGCTGCTGCTGAAAAATGGCGCGGAGGTGAACGCAAAAAATAAAAAAGGCGACACCGCGCTTTCGAATGTCAGTGGGAAATGGGGGGAAGTGGAAGGCATTTACAAATTTGTTGACGGCCTGTTTCAATTGAACTTGGACTTGGAACGCGTCAAAGCCACCCGACCGGTCATCGCCAAAATGCTCACCGAGGCGGGCGGCCAACAATCCGAAGGCGGCAATCTCAAGGGCGCGCTTGGCGGACCACTGATGATGCTTATCTTTTTCGCGCCGGTGTTTCATCATTTGTGGTTCCTTTATTATCTCGCGTGGTTGGTGGCAGGTTTCCTTTTGATCACGTGGCTGCTCGGCAAACTTAAGTGGAAGGCGTTGTCCGATGGATGGATCACCTCGCCGTGGCGTTGGCTATGGCTGTTGCCGGTCACCTTTGTGCCGCAACTGATGATGCCCGGAGACTTTGGGCCAACCACCGCGGTGGGTTTTTTGCCGTGGCCGCCTTTGCTGATTTATTACGCGATTTTCTTCGGCTTCGGTGCAATGTGTTTTGGACGCGACTCATTTGAAAACAAAGTGGGCCAACGATGGCCGCTGAGTTTTGCGCTCGCGGTACCCTTGCTGCTCGCGGGACTGTGCCTCGTGCGCAGCAGAAACAACGGCGCGCTGCTAGCCGCCTGCACGGTGGCTTATACGTGGCTGATGATCTTCGGCTTTATCGGTTTCTTCCGCAAATTTTTCTCCGGTGAAAACAAATTCATCCGGTACATCTCCGATTCGTCCTACTGGCTGTACATCGCGCACCTGCCGGTGATCATGCTGGTGCAGGCGTGGATCAGCCCGTGGGCGCTGCCGAGCATTCTGAAATTCCTCATCGCCTGCGCCCTCACCACCCTACCGCTATTGGTGATTTATGAATTCGTCGTCCGCTACACATTCATCGGCACCATGCTCAACGGCAAACGATCGCGTGCCTGAGTTTGACTTTCCGAACAACGCCGGTACATTCGGGTTTCACTTTTTTGTATGCTATGAAAAAATCTGTTCCCATTCTCATCGCTTTTGTATTCGCAGCGGCTTTGGCCCACGCCAAAGATCAGCGGCCCAATATTTTGTTCATTTTTTCTGATGACCACGCGCCGCACGCCATCGGCGCGTACAATGGCTGGTTGAAATCGGTGAACCCAACGCCGGAAATTGATCGGCTGGCGAAAGGGGGTATGCTGTTTGAGAAAAGTTTTTGCTCAAACTCCATTTGTGGCCCGAGCCGAGCGGTGATCATGACCGGCAAACACAGCCACAAAAACGGTTTCATGAATAACGGCAATAGCTTCGACTGGAAGCAACAGATTTTCCCAAAACTATTGCAAACGGCCGGCTATCAAACGGCTATCTACGGCAAGAGCCATCTCAAGGGCCAACCGCAGGGGTTTGATGATTGGGCGGTGCTGCCGGGGCAGGGTCTCTATTATAATCCGGATATGATTTTTCCCAATGGCCGGCGGCGCATTGACGGCTATTGCACGGATGTGGTGACGGATCTTGCAGTGGAATGGCTTACCAAACAGCGTAAGGATAACCAACCCTTCATGATGATGGTGCAGCACAAGGCGCCGCATCGCAATTGGATGCCCGCGATGCGCCATTTGCATCTTTATGATGACATCGAGATTCCTGAGCCGGCCACGCTCTTCGACCAATGGAAAGACAACGCCCCGCCCGCGCGCCATCAGGAACTGGAAATCGATCGGCATATGGATTTGAACTACGACCTCTTTGTCGATCTCACGCCGGATTATGACCAGCCGCCATCGCAAAAAAGTCAGGACCGTTCCGCGTGGCGCAACATGAAACGCATGACGCCCGCGCAGTTGAAACAATGGCGGGCTGCCTACGCGCCCAAGGACGCCGCGTTCCACAAAGCCAACCTCACCGGCAAGGCACTCGTACGATGGAAGTTTCAGCGCTATGCGAAAAATTATTTGCGTTGCGTGAAGGGCGTCGATGAAAGCGTCGGCCGGCTGCGCGCCACGCTCAAAGACCTGGGCCTCGCCGATAACACCATTGTCATTTATTCTTCCGATCAGGGTTTTTACATCGGCGACCACGGCTGGTACGATAAGCGCTGGATGTACGAGGAATCGCTGATGATGCCCTTCATCGTGAATTGGCCGGGCGTCACCAAGCCGGGCGCGCGCGACACGCATCTCATCCAAAACCTCGACTACGCCGAAACCTTTCTCGACATCGCCGGCGCAAAAATCCCCGCCGATATGCAGGGCGCTTCGCTCGTCCCATTGCTCCGCGGGCAAGATCCAAAAAACTGGCGCAACAGCATTTACTATCACTACTACGAATACCCCAGCGTGCATATGATCCCCCGCCACTACGGCATCCGCACCGAGCGTTACAAGCTGATGCACTTTTATCAGTTTGGAAATGAATGGGAACTCTACGACCTGCAAAGCGATCCCGATGAGCTGCAAAATCTCTACGGCAAAAAAGGCACCGGCAAGCTCGCCGCAGATTTAAAAAAGAAACTGCGCGGCCTGCAAAAACATTACGAGGACGACAGCGATATTTCGGAAAAGCCCAAAGAGTGGCAGGACAAAGTCCGCCCCGGCACCGCCACGAACAATTAAAGCCCGTTCACCACGTTGTCCAGCGGCTGGCCCAGCACCGCTTGCTTGGCGATGCGGGCGGAAGTGGTGCGCATTTCAATCATGCCCTCCACGCTGCAAAACGCCGCGTGACAAGTGGCGATGAGATTGGGCGTGCGCGCTTCGGCTTTGGTTTTGAGTGGCTCGTCCTCAATCACATCCAGCCCCGCGCCGGCGATCACGCCTTTTCGCAACGCGGCAAGCACCGCTTTCTTGTTCACCACCCCCCCGCGCGCGGTGTTTACGAGATACGCCGTCGGCTTCATCAGGGCCAATTCCTTTTCCGCAATGAGATATTGCGTCTCGTCATTTAGCGGACAATGCAGCGACACCACATCCGATTGCTTCAGCAGTTGGGTCAAAGCATCCACGCGCTCAATGCCCACCGCCTTGTGCACACCGCTGGGCAGATACGGATCATAAAATACCACGCGGAAGCCAAGCGCCTTCGCACGCAGTGCACTCGCCGTACCAATGCGGCCCAGCCCCACGATGCCGAGGGTGAGCGAGCTTAACCGGCGCAGTTTGTGTTTCACGTGCAGCGTCCAGCCGAGCGATAATGCTTCGCGGTTAAGCGGAAAGAGCTGCCGCACCTGCGCCAAGGCCAGCGCAATGGCGTGATCGGCCACCTCCTCGGTGCCGTAATCGGGCACGTTGCAAACGGGAATGCCGACGCGCGCCGCAGCGTCAATATCCACCGAATCAAACCCCACACCGTTGCGAATAAGTGCGCGGCAGTTTTTTAACCGCGACAAGGTTCGCTCGGTGATACGCGTGTTTTGCCAAACCACCAATACTTCTGCATTAAGAATTTCCGCCGTGAAATCGTTTTCGGAATTAATGAGGAAATATTTCGTGCGCGAGATATTGCCAAGCACCTTGGCCTCGATATCCACTCCACTGCTGCTGGCCGGCGCGGTTTTCCAATCGAGCACCGCGACCAATGGCTTTCTTTTGTTGTTCGCCATTCCTATTTGCCGTTCCTATTTGCCGTTCCTATTTGCCGTTCCTATTTGCCGTTCCTATTTGCCGTTCCTATTTGCCGTTCCTATTTGCCGTTCCTATTTGCCGTTCCTATTTGCCGTTGCGCAACTCCAGCATCGTTTCGCCAAAGGCGCGGCCGATTTTGGAAAAGGTGATGGTGCTGCCGAGATAATGATAAGGCCGGTCGGAACCGATTTTTTTCCAAGCTTCGAAGTTGTTGCGCCACGTTGGATAGGCCGCATCCGCTTTTTTGTCCCAGTAAACATCCGTCGGGATGGCTTTCACATTGCCTTTGAATTCGGCGATGTCGTTCATCGACAACTGCGCCGCCTTCACGAGGGCCATATTTCCTTGCGCCTCTTTGAATCCATTTTGGCCCATGAGGCCGATAACAAAGGGGAGCTTTGGCGACTTCAAATCCTTGCGCACGTCGCGGATGAAGTTCGCCATGTTCGCCGCGTACTCATCCTGAAATCCGTTGTACATATCGTTCCATCCTTGGAACCACACGAAACCGGCCAGCTCATAGCCGCGTCCGTCGTAATCCGGAAAGCGTTGTTTGAACTCATTCAACGTCACCGCTATCTCCTCCATCATCAGCCGATAATAATGGCCGTAGCTTTCCTCCACTTGTTTGCGATACTCACCGGCCCTGGCTTTGCGAATGGCGTCGAGTGAGGCGCTGCTCTTGGCCTCAATTTCCTTGCGCGTGATTTTCGGGTTATCCTTTTTCGCCTTGTTCCATTCGTTGCGAATCTGATTATTAAAATCACGCTTGCACATATTCTCGATGAACTCCGCAATCTTTTCCTTCGACTGCAGCCCCGAACTCGGCGGCCGGAAATCACGCCCAATGCTCTTGCCGCCCCACGCGGTTTTGATGATCAACACCGGCTCCTCATAGTGATCGCCTACCACGTGGCCAAACTCCAGCTCCGGCCCGATCTTGCCCGGCGAGCCGTAACCCACCGTCAACTTGCCGCGTCGGTTCAAATAATTAATCCAAACATCATCGCGCTCGATGTACTTCCCCTCCTTGTGCAGATGCGCAAAAAACGCCTTCGTCTCCGGCGCCTTGATTTGATGGTTCAACAACGGATCAATCCCGCCCTTGCCCTCCATATTCGATTGTCCGGCCAAGATGAAAACCTTCACCAGTTTCTTTTCCGCCAACGCAGAAAAATTCAGGACAAAAGCAAGCGTGAGCAAGAGAAAATGTTTCATGGAATTCATGGTGTGCCTCAAGGCTACCGAACCCGCGCCCGCCCGCAAGCGAAAACGCCATTTTGCTTTGCCGCCGGAAGTGCTCTGCTACCATCCGCGCGGCGTGGAACGAAAAATTCTCATCCTCACCGAGGGCCTCAGCAACCCGAACTCGGCCAAGACCGCATGCAGCGTCATTCGCTATCGGCGCGATGAAGTGGTGGGTGTACTCGACACCACCGTGCCGCCGCAACCCGCGCAAGCCCTGCTTGAGGTGGGCGGCGATTTGCCCATCGTCAATTCCCTCGAGACCGTGCCCGAGGCCAATGTGCTGCTCATCGGCATTGCCCCCACCGGCGGCGGACTGCCCGCGCCAATGCGCGCGCTGGTGCTCGCCGCTATCGCGCGCGGGATGGATGTGGAATCCGGCTTGCACGATTTCTTGAATGACGACGCCGAGTTTGTGGCCGCCGCAAAAACCAGCGGCGCCACCCTGCGCGACCTTCGCGCCAACGACGAACGCGACGTCGCCCAACGCAATAATATTTCCGACGATTGCCTCCGCATCCACACCGTCGGCCACGATTGCAGCCTCGGCAAAATGGTCGTCTCCATCGAGCTGGCGCGCGGCTTGAGCGCCGCGGGTGTGGACGCCAAGTTCATCGCCACCGGCCAAACCGGAATGCTCGTCGAAGGCGACGGCTGCCCGGTCGATGCGGTCGTTGCCGATTTCATCAGCGGCGCGGTCGAGAAACAAATCCTCGCGCACCAGCACCATCGCGTGCTCGTCATCGAGGGCCAAGGCAGCCTCACTCATCCGTGTTACTCGGCTGTTACGTTGGGTCTGTTACACGGCTGCCTGCCGCACGCACTCATTTACTGCTACGAAATGGGCCGCAAAAACGTCAAAGGCGTCGACCACATCGCCTTGCCCGATATGGAATCCCAGCGCGATCTCGTCCACGCCATGGCCAATGCTGCCCACCCTTGCGAATTCATCGGGGTGGCCATCAACAGCCGAAACGTCGACTCCTCCTCCTATCAAAAAGAGAAATCCCGCATCGAGGCCGAATGGAATCTCCCCGCCACCGATGTCTTCCGCGAAGGCGCGGAACCGTTGGTGAACGCCGCGCGCGGGATGCTGGAGGATTGAAATGAAAATTCGCCTGCACGAATACAATCTCCCGCTCACGCATCCGTTCACTATTTCGCGCGGCACCATCACGGCTCAGGGCACGATCATCATCGAGCTGCAACAGGACGGCGTGAGCGGCTACGGCGAGGCGACGGTGAACGCCTATTACGACGCCGCCATGGCCGATATGAAAAAACGCTTCACCGCCATGGAACCCGTGCTCGCCGACCACACATTCTACGACACGGAAACATTCTGGAATCTCTGCGCCGACGAGCACCTCGCCGACGCCCCATTCGTGCTCGCTGCGCTGGACTGCGCCGCACACGACCTTTGGGGGCGACTGGAAAACGCGCCCGTGCATCAGCTGTGGGGGCTCGACCCAAACGATGCGGTGAAATCCTCCTTCACCATCGGCATTGACGAGGTTGACGTGATGATTGCCAAGCTCGCGGAAATGCCCGGTTGGCCAATTTACAAAATCAAGCTCGGCACCCCGCGCGATCTGGAAATCATCACCGCCCTCCGCGAACACACCGAGGCCATCTTCCGCGTGGACGCCAATTGCGCTTGGGCTCCCAACGAAGCCGCCGCGCTCTCCGGCGAAATGGCGCGGCAAGGCGTGGAGTTCATCGAGCAACCGCTCGAACCCGATGGGTCCGAAGCGCACAAAGCCCAAGCCCAACTCTTCCGCGAATCCGCCCTGCCACTCATCGCCGATGAAAGCTGTGCGGCTGAAGCCGACGTGCCGCGCTGCGTCGACCATTTCCACGGCATCAATATCAAGCTCTGCAAATGCGGCGGCCTCACCCCCGCGCGCCGCATGATCACCACCGCCCGCGACCTCGGCCTCAAAGTGATGATCGGCTGCATGACCGAAAGCTCGGTCGGCATCTCCGCCGCCGCCCAGCTCGCCCCACTGCTCAACTACGCCGACCTCGACGGCGCCGTGCTCCTCGCCCAAGACGCCGCCGAGGGTGTCCGAGTTGAACAGGGTCTCGTAAAATTGCTCGACGTGCCGGGATTGGGGATACAGAAACTGTTGTCCGCCACATGAAATCAGTCGCCACATTTTTCCTTTGCCTACTTCACGTTTCCGCCGCCACCTTGCCGGAGGCGGTGGATACCGCGATGCGGAATGAGATGAAGCAGCAGAAATTGGTGGGGCTCGCGGTGGGGGTGATTCAAAACGGGCGCGTTGAATATCTGAATGGCTACGGCTGGGCGAATCGCGAGAAGCAAACGCCGGTGACGCAGCAAACGCTGTTTCGCTGGGCGTCCATTTCCAAGAGCCTCACGGGCGTGACGGCGATGCAGCTTTGGGAAAATGGGAAACTGGATTTGAAAGCGGACGTGCGACGGTATGTGCCGGAGTTTCCCGCCAAGCCCGCGCCCATTTCGGTGCGGCATTTGCTCTGTCATCAGGGGGGCATTGTGCATTACTCAAACGGGCCGGTGGTGGTGACGGTGCGCGAGTACAAACAGGCCCATCCATTTGAAAATGTGTTGTTGGCGCTGGATACATTTAAGCATTCGCCAGTGGTCAATGCGCCGGGGGAAAAGTATGCGTACACGACGCACGGATTCATCCTGCTTAGCGCGGCGGTGGAGCGCGCAGGGAAACAAAAATTTGCGAATCAAGTGCGCGACCGCATTGCGAAACCGCTGGGAATGACCACGCTGCAGCCGGATTATCAGTGGAAGAAAACCCCAAACCGTGCCGTTGGCTATCGCAAGCACGATGGCAAAGTGGCGGTGTCCACCGACACCGACGTGAGCTGGAAGCTTGGCGGCGGCGGCTTCATCTCAAACATCGGCGACCTCGCGAAGTTCGCCGAGGGATTGCTGAATGGAAAGTTGGTGAAGCCCGCCACGCGCGCCAAAATGTGGACCCAACAAAAAACCAACAACGACCAACTCACCGGCTACGGCCTCGGGTTCAGTTTCAAGAAATATCACGAGGCTGAGGTGCGTTCGTGGAAAGCCGACGGCCAAGGCGTGCTCCTCGTGGGTCACAGCGGCGCGCAAGAAAAAACGCGCACGCATATGGCCCTCTGGCCCGCGCAAAAAATGGCTGTGGTGGTGATGAGCAATTCCGAGCACGCCAACCTCGGCAAAGTCACGGGTCGGTTGCTTTCGGTCGTGTGGCCACCGGAGCCTTCGCGTTGAGAGGGTTGGGTCGATTCCTCCGAAACCGCCTTGGCGCGCTCGGAGAGCTCGCCCTACCTTTGAACCCTTAAACCAAAATGTCGTTGATCACCTCGCCGTGCACATCAGTGAGGCGCATGTCGCGGCTGCTGAATCTGAGGGTGAGTTTTTTGTGATTCATGCCGAGCAAGTGCAACATCGTGGCGTGGAGGTCATGGATTTCGAGCTTCTTGTCGATGGCTTTGTAGCCGTACTCGTCAGTGGCGCCGTAAGTCATGCCGCCTTTCACGCCGCCGCCGGCCATCCACAGGCTGAAGCCGAAGGGGTTGTGATCGCGTCCGTTGTTGCCTTGGGCGAAGGGGGTGCGGCCGAATTCACCCATCCAAACGACGAGCGTGCTGTCGAGCAAACCGCGGCTATCGAGATCCTGCAACAGCGCGCCGATGCCTTGATCGACGGACTTGGCATTTTTTTCGTGGCCGGCCTTGAGGCCGCCGTGTTGATCCCAGCGATCGCCATTGCCGCCGGGGCAGGTGAGTTGAATGAACCGCACGCCGCGCTCGACAAGCCGCCGCGCGATGAGGCAGTTGCGGCCAAAGGTGGCGGTGTTTTTGAAACTGGCATCGAGGCCGTACAGTTTTTGAGTAGCGTCGGTTTCGCCTTTGAGACCCGTCAACTCCGGCACGGCGCTTTGCATTCGAAAGGCCAGTTCGTGGTTGGCGATGGCCGATTCGATTTGGTCCAGCTTTCCGAGCCGGCCCACCACGCCGGCGTCGAGTGTGCGAAGCAGGTTCAGTTTGTTTTGCTGCAGCTCCTGCGTACGCTCGGTGCGGACGATATTGGCCAGCGGCTTGGCGCCGTATTTGAAAATGCTGCCCTGATATGCAGCGGGCAAAAAGCCATTGGAAAAACAACCGAGCCCGCCGGGCGGAATGAGTCCGCCATTGAGCACAACGAAACCCGGCAAATTTTGGTTCACCGTGCCGAGGCCGTAATTAAACCACGACCCCATGCTCGGTCGGCCGACTTGGCCGAAGCCGGTGTGCAAAAAATAATTGGCGGTGGTGTGCTCGGAAAAGGCGGAGGTCATCGAGCGGATCACGCACAACTTGTCCGCTTGCTTGGCCACGTACGGGAAAAGATCGCTGATGGGGATGCCGGCCTGGCCGTAGTTTTTAAACTTCCACGGACTGCCGAGGGTCTTGCCGCGGCTGTTGAACTGAGTGGCCTCCATCTTGAGCCCGAAAGGCTTGCCGTTTTCTTTCGTGAGCCTCGGCTTGGGGTCGAAGGTGTCCACGCTCGACGGCCCGCCATCCATGTAGAGAAAAATCACGCTCTTCGCCTTGGGCGCAAAGTGCGGCGGCTTGGGCGCGAGCGGGTTGCTGGCATTCGCCTGTGCCTCATCGGCTAGCAACGACGCCAGTGCCACCCCGCCAAACCCATTCGCACAACGCGCCAACATGGCGCGCCGCGTGAGCGATGAATTTGTAAACTGCCCGCAATGATGCATGGGGGAATTATAGTCCAGCAGCCGGACGGTGCCAGCCATAAAAAAGCGCAGGGTAACCCCTGCGCTTTGAGTAACTAATAATCTATTTCTTCGGCTGTGATTTCTGCGTCGGCTTCTTGTTTTTGTCCACCTGCGTTTTGATGTCCACCTGCGCGGTGTTCAACAGCGTGGCGGTCTGGTTGCCGAGATTGCGCGCGATGAGGCCGCTGGGATCGCAGCCTTTGCTGATAGCGATGACTTTGCCGCCTTTGCCAATGAGGAAATTGCTCGGCATCGTTTTGGTGCCAAAGATATTCCAACTCTTCCGCTTTGGATCCAGCGCGTACTGCATCTTAAACTGCTTGCTCTTCGCGTACTTGGCAAATTTCTCATCCGGCTCGGCAAAAACGGCGACCAGCCGGATGCCCTCCTTCTGATACGCCTTGTGCAAGGCCTGGAAATACGGCAGCTCGCGGTCGCACCCGAGGCAGCCGCAGGTCAACCGCACCAGCACCGGCCCCTTGACCGTCAGTTGCGCAAGGTCAATTTGCTTACCGTTGGTGTCCTTGATTTTAAAAACCGGTGCGGCATCGCCCACCTTGAGCGTTTTAACTTTAGCCTTGGGTGATTCCGCGTTGGCGACCAGCGCCACCGCGAAGGTGAGAGCAAGCGAGACAATAATTTTCTTCATAACTATTTAGGTTGATGGGGCGGGTTAGTGGAAAAAACCCTGTACCAATAGACGCGCAAGACAAGCGCCTATTCATGGTTGAATTGAAGGCTATCTGATTATTTGAAATGCCTTTTCTGGTTGGCGAAAAACCAGTTTCTGTGGTGAGCTTTGCGCATGGCACTAATAACACAAAAGAATGACGCAAAAGTGGATGCGTTTCTGGCAAGCATCACAGACGAGCAACGGCGGGCGGATTGTTTGGCGGTGCTGGCCTTAATGCAAAAATTGACAGGCGAGCCGGCGGCGATGTGGGGGAAGACCATCGTCGGGTTCGGGAGCTTCCGGTATCGCGGCAAGACGAGTGAGGGGGAGTGGTTCCCGGTGGGCTTCTCGCCGCGCAAACAAAACCTGACGCTCTATCTGCATTGCGTGCTCGAAAAGCAAACCGCGCTACTCGCCAAACTGGGCAAACACAAAATCGGCAAATCCTGCCTCTACCTGAACCAGCTCGAGGACGCCCACCTGCCCACGTTGAAAAAGCTGATTAAGACGGCCTACAAGAACCCAGAAATTGCCGGGGCCGAAACGGTGAAGTGAGCATATGATGGAGGGACGAGCTTGCGAGTCCTTGGGCGATCCAAACGAACTTGCAAGCTCGTCCCTCCAAAACCCATTGCCGATTCACACATCACAAAACACGTTTCGGCTTGTCAGTAGCGGTGCGGCAGTTTATCAGGCGATATGCTGTTTCAACGATTGTTTGTTTGCACCTCCGTGTTTGCCGCATTGCTGTTAGCAGCAGCACCCCCATCAAAGGTCACCGCGCCCCCAGTCAAAGTGCGGGCGGCACTCAAGCTGGATGCGTTTTACCAAAAGCACTTGGACGTGGGCGGGTTCTCGATTGTGTCCTCCAAAAATGTTTCTGACTACGCACTGTTGGAGGCGGCGTATCTCATCCGGCAAATGGTTGGCCCGCGCGATGATATCCTGAAAGCGATGGCCAAGAACAAGGTGCGTTTTGCCATCATGGCCCATCACGAATACACCACGCAGATTCCCGAGCATAGCAACCTGCAGCCACGGCTCTATTGGAACAAGCGCGCGCGTGGCTTGGGCGCCACGCCTGAACGGCCGGCTGTAAGCTGTGGCGAGGAAAATCTATTGCTCTACCCGAAAGATCCCTACTCAACGGAAAATATTCTTATCCATGAACTTGCCCACGCCATCCACCAGATGGGCCTCTCGGAAACCGATCCCACCTTTGATGACCGGCTCGAGGCAACTTATAAGGCCGCCGTGAAGCAGCAGCTCTGGAAAGGGAAATATGCCGGCCGCAACCATTACGAGTACTGGGCCGAGGGCGTGCAATCATGGTTCGGCACCAACCGGGAAAATGATTTCGACCACAACCACGTGAACACGCGCGCTGAGCTGAAACAATACGATCCACGCCTCGCCAAGCTCGTGAAGGAAGTATTTGGCGATGGCAAATGGCGCTATCAACGCCCGGCAGATCGCAAGCCCGCGTCGACGCACCTCAAGGGCTACGATGCCAGAAAGGCGCCCACCTTCACGTGGAGTGCCCCATCAAAAGCGTGGTACAAGCGATTCGAATCCGGGCTGGAATCCCTTGCGCCGGACAACGCCCTGACGCTGCAACTCATTTCGCCCAAGTCAGAAAATTGGCGTTCGCCACGCACACCCGATCGCACGCGCATTTATATATCCAATGCCAGCAAACGATCCATCCGTCTGGAGTGGATTGATTTCAACGGCAATCCCCGTTCGTTTGGAGCCGAGATGCGCCCCACCGATCATACTCAGCAACAAACCTACGCAGGCCACGTTTGGCGACTCGTAGACGACAAAACCAACGCCGTATTGCACTACTTTGTGGCGGCCAAGTCTCCCGGCAAACTGATCTACAAACCCGCCAAACAATAGTGAATAGCATCCGTCAGTGGGTTGAATTGACCTGCGTGCTGGTTTCCGGCGCGGTGCACGCGGCGGATTTTCAGCGGGAGGTGCGGCCGATTTTGGCGAAGCATTGTTTCAAATGCCATGGGCCGGATGAAAACACGCGCAAGGCCAAGCTGCGTCTGGATGAACGGCCCGAGGCAGAGCTGTTGCAGCAGGTGCTGGAGCGGATTGATCATGCGGATCCCGATGAGGTGATGCCGCCGGTGGCGGCAAAGAAGCCCTTGAGTGCGGCCCAGAAAAAAGTGCTGCGCGATTGGGTGCAGGGCGGGGCGGTGTATACGGAGCATTGGGCGTTCATCGCGCCGAAACGACCGGCTTTGCCCAAGGTAAAACAGGCGGGCTGGGTGCGGGACGAGTTGGATCGGTTTACATTGGCGCGACTGGAAGCGGCGGGACAAAAACCGTCGACCGAGGCGGATCGATATCGGTTGATCCGGCGCGTGTCGCTGGATCTCATTGGGTTACCGCCCACCTCGGCGGAGGTGCAGGCGTTTGTGGCAGATCAAAAACCGGGCGCGTATGAGCGGCTGGTGGATCGGCTGCTGGCCAGCCCGCATTTTGGCGAACGCTGGGCGCAGCCGTGGTTGGATCTCGCGCGTTACGCGGATACCAACGGCTACGAAAAGGATCGCCCCCGCTCCATCTGGCCGTGGCGCGATTGGGTGATTCAGGCGATCAATAACGATTTGCCGTTTGATCAATTCACCATCGAACAGCTGGCCGGAGACATGTTGCCGAAGGCCACCCGCGCCCAACGCGTGGCCACCGGCTTTCATCGCAACACGATGGTCAATGAAGAGGGCGGCATTGATCCGCTCGAGTTTCGTTTTCATGCAATGGTCGATCGAGTGAACACCACAGCGACCACGTGGCTGGGCCTCACGCTCGGGTGCGCGCAATGTCACACGCACAAGTTCGATCCCGTGCCGCATCGATCGTACTACGAGATGATGGCGTTCATGAACAACACCGCCGAACCCGAGCTGCCCGTACCCACGCCCGCGCAGACCGCCGAGGAGGAACGCCTGCATCAGCAGATGGCCGAGGCGATGGCCAAGATGCCGGTGGACGAAAAGAAATTCGAGGCTTGGCTCGCGGCCGGCCGTGCCGAGGCGATTGAGTGGCGGACGTTGAAGCCCTTCGACGGGACGGCCAGCCGGAGTTGGATGGAGCTGGATGATGCCGGCCGCATTTTCGTGCAGGGCGATGCCTCCAAACACGACACCTATGAACTGGAGTTTCGCAATTTGCCCGCGGGCATCACCGCGCTGCGACTGGAGGCGTTGCCCGATGATCGCCTGCCGAAACAGGGCCCGGGCCGCGCGTATTATGAAGGGCCGAAGGGCGATTTTTTCCTGAGCGAATTGCAGGTCACCGCCGATGGCCAAACGGTGGGGCTGCATCACGGCACGGAAAATTACGCCAAACAATGGATCGGCCGCGGCAAGCCGAGCGCCATGGCGGCGTTGGATGGCGATTTGCAAACCGGCTGGTCGGTGAGCGGACGCGAGGGCAAGACGAGTCAGGCGGTGTGGCAGTTGAAGGCGCCGCTCACGGCGAAATCGCTGAAAATCAAAATGGATTTCAGCCGTCACTACTCCGCAAGCCTCGGACGATTCCGTATCGCAGTGACCACCAGCAAGCGGCCGGCGAAGGCAAAGGATATGCCGGCGGAGTTTGAAACCCTGCTGGCGCGCCCGGCCGAGACGGTGGGCGGCCAGAGCCGGGCGTTACTGAAGTTTTGGTATCTCGAAAGCTCGAACGATTTGGCCACGGCGCGCAAGCCGATCGAGGCGTTGCGCAAAAAGTTTCCCAAACCCGCCACCACCCTGGTGATGCAGGAACGGCCCCTGCTGCACACCCGCCTCACGCATCGGCATCATCGTGGCGAATTCCTTTCTCCGCGCGAACTGGTCCGGCCTGAAGTGCTGCCGTTCCTGCCGCCGCTGGCTGAGGGGCAACCGCGCAACCGGCTAGGGCTCGCGCGTTGGCTGGTGGATCCGCGCAACCCGCTCACCGCACGCGTGGTGGTCAACCGCTACTGGGCCGCGCTCTTTGGCGAAGGCATCGTGCCCACGCTGGAGGATTTCGGCTACACCGGCGCCGCCCCCACGCAGCCCGAGCTGCTCGACTGGCTGGCGTTGGAGTTCATGCGTCAGGATTGGTCCCGCAAAAAACTCCTGCGCCGCCTCGTCACCAGCGCCACCTACCGCCAGCAAACCAGCCCGAGCTTTCGCTTGTCCGCCGAGCAAATCCGCGATTCGGTGCTGCGCGTGAGTGGCCTGCTGCATCCCAAGCTCGGCGGTCCCAGCGTGTTTCCGCCGCAGACCAAGAGCATCGGCGAAGGCATCTATGGCGGCGGCGGTTGGCGCACCAGCACCGGCCCGGATCGTTATCGGCGCAGTCTCTACACCCATCGCAAACGCTCCATGCCCTACGCCATGCACGACACCTTCGACGCTCCCAGCCACGAAGCCTGCGTCGCCCGCCGCGAAGCGTCGAACACGCCCCTGCAGGCGTTGTTGATGCTGAACAACAATTTCATCAACGAAGCCAGCCGCACCCTCGGCCAATGGGCCGCGCAGGAAAAAGGCGCTGAGCCGGCCGTGATGCGCGCTTTGTTTCAACGCGTCCTCACCCGCCCGCCCGATGCGCGTGAGATGAAAATCATGCGCGACTATGTCGCCAAACAAAAAAGGCGATTCACCGCCGATAAAAAAATGGCCGCGCAAATCGCCGGCCCCCAGCCGCCCTCCCCAGCGGAAACCATCGCCGCCTGGGCCTCCCTCGCCCATGTGCTCCTGAACACCCATGAATTTATTACCCGCAATTAGCTGGAATGAATAAAACAAAACCAACGGACTCGCAGGCTCGTCCCTCCATGGACGCAATTAAAATGGAGGGACGAGCCTGCGAGTCCGCAGCCGAGTCCGCGGCCGTGCCCGAACCCCACCCCAAACGCAAAACGCTCCCGCATCATGCAACAACCCGTCGTCCCAACCAATCGGTGATCATCTTCCTAACCGTCTGCGTTAAGGATCGAAGGATGTTGCTGGCTCAAAATGAAATCCACAAATTGCTGGTCAGCTGTTGGAAAGATTCTGAGGCATGGTTGGTCGGCCGGTATGTGCTGATGCCGGATCATCTGCATTTGTTTTGTGCCCCAGCCACCCATCCAGTTTCGGCATTGCGCGATTGGGTTTTTAAGTGGCGAGGCAAGGCCACGCGGCAATGGCCGGTCGCCAGTCAAAAACCAATCTGGCAAAAGGATTTTTTTGACCGGCAATTGCGGATGGGACAGAGCTATTCTGCGAAGTGGCAATATGTGTTAAACAACCCAGTGCGGGCGGGCTTGGTTGAAGAGAGTGAACCATGGGCCTATCAAGGGGAGTTGAATGTCTTGAGATGGCATGAGGCAGCGTGATGAATTCTGAATATAAACCAACGGACTCGCAGGCTCGTCCCTCCATCGGCGCAATTAAAATGGAGGGACGAGCCTGCGAGTCCGCAGCCGTGCCCGAGTCCGCGGCCAACCCAACCCGCCGGCACTTTTTTCGGGAGTGCGGGTATGGTGTGGGCAAGCTGGCGTTGGCGGGGTTGCTATCCAATACCTTTGGCAAACCGGCGGGCACGCATTTTGCCCCGAAAGCCAAGCGGGTCATCCATCTCTTTCAAGCCGGCGCGCCGAGCCAGCTGGAGCTTTTCGACAACAAACCCCAGCTCAAGGCGCTGGAGGGCAAACCGCTGCCGCCCTCGGTCATCGGTGATCAACGTTATGCCTTTATTCAGCGCGATGCCGCCGTGCTTGGGCCGCGCTTTCCCTTCGCGCGCCATGGCCAATCCGGCGCGGAGTTGTCCGATAAACTGCCGCACCTCGCCAAGGTTGTGGACGACATCGCCATCATTCGGTCGATGCATACCGATCAATTCAACCATGCGCCCGGCCAGATTTTCCTGAACACCGGCTTCGCCCAGCCCGGCCGGCCGTGTCTCGGCTCGTGGCTCAGCTACGGGCTCGGCGCGGAGACGGACAATCTCCCCGCGTTTGTCGTGCTCTCCACCGGCGGCGGCATCAGCGGCGGCTCGGCCCTGTGGTCGGCCGGGTTTATGCCCGGCAAACACGCCGGCGTGCGCTTCCGCAATTCCGGCGATCCCATCCTCAACGTCAGCCGGCCAGCCGGGGTGGATGCCGAGCTTCAGCGCGATTCACTCGATCTCATTGGCGCGCTCAATCGGCGTCGATTGGAAATCGAAAATGATCCCGAGATCGCCACTCGCATTGAGAGTTATGAAATGGCCTACCGCCTGCAGGCCAGCGCGCCCGAGTTGATGGACCTGAAAAGCGAACGCCCCGAGACCCTCAAACTCTATGGTGCCGATCCCGCCAAACCCTCTTTCGCCCGCGCCTGTCTGCTGGCGCGGCGCATGATCGAGCGCGGCGTGCGGTGCGTGAATATTTATCACTCCGGCTGGGACGCCCACTCCAACGTTGCTGGCAACATTACCAACAACACCCGCGCCACCGATCAAGCCAGCGCCGCGCTCGTGCAGGATCTCAAGCAACGCGGTTTGCTCGACGACACGCTAGTCATTTGGGGTGGCGAATTCGGCCGCACGCCGATGGTCGAGAGCAATCCCACCCTCAACCGTTCGCAAGGCCGCGATCATCATCCGCAGGCCTTCAGTCTATGGCTCGCCGGCGGCGGTGTCCGCGGCGGCGTGACCTTGGGCGCCACCGACGAACTCGGTTTCCACATCGCCGATCGCCCCGTGCACATTCATGATTTGCAGGCCACGCTGTTGCACCTCATGGGCCTCGACCACGAACGCCTCACCTACCACCACGCCGGTCGCGATTATCGCCTGACCGATGTGCACGGGAAAGTCGTTCGCGAGATTCTGGCATAAGCCAAGGGAGGGCATGCTCTCCGAGCGCGCCGAGGCGGTTTCGGAGAAACCGCCCTACCTCGTCACTGTGGCCAGCCACGGCGAGCGGCAAGGCCGAGGTGCCGCGCGTTAATTGGGTTTTATTCCTTCGTGGATGCGCGACCGTTGTGCTGAGCATTCTGCCCACGCATGGGCCACGGGCTTTTGGCGAGACCTTTGCTGTCGGTCTTGATGGCATAGAGTTTTTTGTCCTTAGATCCAACGTAAACCGT
>JACKQG010000157.1_pt1 | contig 98249 bp, 81 predicted proteins | sample 8237621 | NCBI WGS metagenome assembly JACKQG01 (sample SAMN15677084, study PRJNA649215) | marine metagenome | biome: marine; feature: Black Sea; material: saline water; isolation source: suspended particulate matter (SPM) from the Black Sea western gyre | collected 2013-06-09/2013-06-10 | depth... | reverse complement strand
TCACAGACACAGAATATAGTATAACCACCTCAGACACGACAGTAACCACGGATGCTTTATCCATTGGAGTGCATTATTGGAAGGTAAGGGCGAAGAATAGTGTTGGTAATTATGGTGAGTGGTCGAATTATTTTACTTTCGAAATAAATTTTCCTTCGCCAAGCAACCTAACCACAACTGTAATAAGTGATAGTGAGATTGAGTTAAACTGGACAGATAATTGTAGTTATGAATCTGGATTTAAGTTAGAACGAAAAACTGATAGTGGTGAGTTTACACAAGTAGCAGAACTTGAAGCAGATGTAACGGAATTTACAGATTCTGGTTTAAGTTTAGAGACCAATTACACTTACAGAGTTCTAGCATTTACTGATGTAAATAATTCAAATTACTCAAATACAACAACAATACTACTCTATAACGATTGTAATAATAATTTTATGGGAAGCGCGTTTATAAATGCTTGCGATTGTTGTGTTGGTGGCAATACAGGATTGCTAGAAAATTATTGTGATGAAATTATGACAGATGCTGATGGTAACGAATATGAAACGATATCAATTGGCGACCAAATATGGACTACGACAAACCTAAAAGTAACTCACTACCGAAATGGTGATGCAATCCCAACAGGTTATAGTAATTCAGAATGGGAAGATTTAGGTAGTGGGACAGGAGCATATTGTGTTTACAATGACCAAGAGAGCAATGCAGACACTTACGGTTATTTATATAGTTGGTATGCCGTGAATGACAGCAGAAACATAGCCCCTGAAGGGTGGCATATACCTACGGATGATGAATGGCAGACATTTATTGATTACTTGGGTGGAGAAAGCGTTGCAGGAGGTAAGATGAAAGAGACAGGTATAGAGCATTGGAACAGCCCAAACACAAGTGCAACAAACGAGAGTGGCTTCACAGCCCTTCCGGGTGGTTACCGTTACGGCTACGGTGGTTATTACGACGCTGTTGGTAACAGGGGTTGTTTCTGGACTACCTCACACCACCCTACTATGTATGTGTGGAGCCGGAATCTGTATTATGATACTTCAGAAGTCGCCCGGGGTACTTTTATTGAGATGAGTGGTTTATCTGTCCGTTTAGTTCGCGATTAGACTATTTGTAGAATGAAATTGAGAACATTAAAAAATCCCATAGGGATTGAATATTTATAGAATAATTTGTTAAACACCTACGGCGTTAGGTTATTAAATCCTGATATTTCTATAAATATGAGACTCCTCCGGAGTCAAAACATTGTCAGAATCCCTGTACAGTCGCAAGCTCCTTACAGGGCAGGCAGGATGAAAAAGTAGAGAGTAATAAAAACAACGAACTGACGAACAGACGAAATAAAACAAGTTCGTAACTTCGGCTTGTCCGCCAAGGCTTTTCAGGTGGGCGTTTTCGTTGTGAACAGTAAAACAATTAGTGAAATTAGCGTAATTCGCGGTTATTTTTAACTTCGTTTATTCGGCGTTTTCGTTGTGAATAAAAACAATTCGCGTAATTAGCGGTTTAAAAAAGAAAAAAATTATGGAAGCATCAATAACATTAAAATCGATAGCTAAAAAATATAGAGGGAAAGCAGTATTAGCTGACCTATCATTTGGAGTTGAAAAAGGTTCAACATTTGTCATTGTTGGGGAAAATGGTGCGGGGAAGAGCACGCTCCTCAAAATTCTTGTGGGACTAATAGAAAAAGATGCAGGAATGGCATACATCCACGGGAAAGATATTACAAATCGTGGTGATGAAATCCGCTCGATTACTGGTTATATGCCACAAATATCTAACCTTGATGACGATTTAACAATCCTTGAACAACTCATTATTTACGGTCAGTTACACGGTTTATCAGAACAGCAAGCCAAAGATTCTGCGTATTATTGGGCAGATGTTTTGGATTTCAAAAATTTACTTCGTGAATATCCATCACATTTATCGTTTGGACATCAAAGGAAAATTTGTTTTGCGAGAGCTATTGTGCACAATCCGGAAGTAATATTACTCGATGAACCAACAACTGGATTAGATCCACGAAGTCGTGCAAAAATTTGGAGCACGATGGATAAATTGCTAGAAAAGAAAACAATTCTCTTTACAACACAAAATTTCTCAGAAGCAGAACGATATGCAGAACGGATTGCGATTCTGCATCACGGAAATATAAAGATGAACGGGACTTTGGATAAACTTATAGAAACAACTCACGGGCTTGCTCGATACAGAATATCGTTTGAGACTGAACCACCAGAAGATTTGTTAATTGAATTGAAAGAATATCCAAAAGTAATTCGTCCAAATATCAACGGATTTGAACTGGAATTTTATGCACACAAACGAAGGGAATTTTTTACAGTATTGAGAATTGCGATGAAATATCAAATGGAAGATATTGACACAACTTTATGTAGATTACACGATTTGTTTGTAGGAATAACCGACGGAGGTTTAGAATGAACAACATTATTGTAATTTTGAAAAGAGAGTGGTGGTCGTATCGTAAACAACTCATCGCACATTTGTTTTGTTTAATTTTTATACCGGTTTTAATTTTTATGTTCATTGGTTTGCCGTTATATAAGGTAATTCCATCGGTAAATTCACTAAACTATATTCACTGGATAACTCCCGGAATTTGGATTGTAAGCACTGGTTTAGTTGCATTTATCAACGGATTTTCTTCGATGAGAAAGCTAAGATTCTCTTCCGGTGTTTTAGGGATTTATCTCAAATCTCCGGTTTCAGTTTGGGATATTTTAATCGGAATTTCTCTCTGGGCATTCGTTCTAGGATTCGTGCAGTTGATTATCGCATTCATCGTCATAGGAGTTGTTAATCATCAATTTTATTCAATAGGTTCAGATTTGTTATTATTGCTACAAATTTTACCATTAGTAGTTTTTATGTCCGTTTTAGGAACAATATTAGGTTGCTGGGTTAAAGGATTACAATCTCAAACTATCATCTCGATAATTGTATTTTTGATTTTCTCTTTGGGAATGGGATGCTTGATTCCACTCCAATTTTATCCACAAACTTTATCTGATATAATGAGGTCAATTCCATTTGTTCAAATTATTGAAGGTTCACAGAATCTAATAAGACTTGAGAATGGTAGTATTTTTGGAGCTGTTGTAACATTGTTATTATCAGCAATTGTATTTGTTTTAAATGGAATATTCAGTATAAAATTATTTAGAAAGTAAAAAAGTGATTTCAGAAGAAAAATATTATGTAATAGGTGTAGATGGTGGAGCAACGCAAACACGAGGAGTATTATTTGATAATACTGGAAAAACTTTAGCGACTGCAATTGGAGGTCCTTCAAGCTTATCAGTTTGCAAAGATTCAGCTCCTCAAGTTGTAAGTAGTTTAATTTCAAGTTTATGCGAACAATCAGAAATCCCAAAAGAATATATTGATGCAGTTGGGCTTGGTCTAGCTGGGGCAAGCGATAAAGACGGTAGAGATTTATTGTTTAGGGAGTTGGATAAATTGGAGTTAGCTGGTAGAACCATTATTGCAAATGACGCAGAAGCTGCATACGAGGTTGGTTGTCCGTCAGGAGTTGGCATTTTGGCTACAGTTAGCACGGGAGTAATTTGTATCGCTCGTTCTGTAGATGGGAAAATTTATAGAACTGCTGGTGATGGGCACGAAGATGGTGATATTGGAAGTGGCTATTGGATGGGAAAGCAAGTATTAATGCACTTAGCTCTTAATGAGACAAGCGTTTATGGAGATAAGGAGCTAACAGAATTGCTAGAAATGACTTTTGATATCTTAGATGAAAGTGAATTTAAAGAAATGGTGGAAAAAGTGATGTCATCTGAAACAAAAGTTAAAGATATTGCTTCATTTGCAAAACCAATCTGTCAACTTGCGGAAAATGGAAATGATGTAGCGCTGGCAATCGTCCAGGAAGCAACACAAGGAGTAGCGGAATATATTACAGAACTTGCAAGAGAAATCAAATATACCCAAAATCACATTATTCTTGCTGGTAACGGAAATGTTATAACAAATGACACTTACAGAAAATGCTTAAACGATGCACTTCAATTTGAGTATAACGATATTAAATGGACATTCTCAAAAGTATCTCCTGCCTACGGAGCTGGATTGTTAGCGTCAAGAGTTCAAGATATCGATATTACTTTGCCAAAATTAATTGAAGGAGGTGCACTTGCTACAACCCATAGCTGAAATTAATCTCGGTAAACTTCAACAGAACTACCAATTTATACAAAATACTGTTGACAAGGCAAAAGTTATGGCAGTTGTCAAAGCTGATGCGTATGGACACGGTGCAGTCCCAATTGCCAAATCACTTGAGAATGCTGGTGTTTTTGGGTTTTGCGTAGCACTACATTCTGAGATTGATGAGTTGATTTCTAGTGGAATTACTAAACCAATCCTTCACACAGGTAGAGTCCAACAAGGTATTCTTGATTTGTGCAAAACAGGACAAGTTAGGTGTTCTGTGAATAGTATTGAAGATTTCCAAGTAGTAAACAAATTTGGGAAGAATAACAATTCTAAAATTAAAGTCCATATCAAATTTGATACAGGAATGTCTAGACTTGGGATTTCATACAAATATTCTCAAGATATTCTCTCACAAATTGGGAATTACAAATTTATTGAAGTTGAAGGAATTTGGTCGCATTTAGCGTCTGCCGAAGAAAAAGATGATTCATTTATGCAACTTCAACTGAACCGTTTTAAGGAAATTAAACAGTTAGCAAAATCACTGAATCTGAATGTGAAATTTTATCATATTGCCAATAGTGCAGGAATTCTGAAAACTTCAGAATCACATTTTAATATGGTTCGTCCAGGTATTGCGTTATATGGAATATCTCCCCTTGGGATACCTCATTCAAATCTATCTCCAATAATGGATTTTCAAGCGCCTGTTATGTTGATAAAAGATATTTCTGATGGAGATTCAGTTGGATATAACCGAACATTTACCGCAAGTGAGCCAATGAAAATAGCTACAGTTCAAGCTGGTTACGCTGACGGGGTTCCTCTGGAGTTCTCCAAGTCGGGTTCAGTAATTTACAAAAATAATGAGCTGAAAATTATCGGAAAAGTATCAATGGATATGACTGCGATAAATGCTAACAATTCTAATTTGAAAGTTGGAGATAAAGTATCATTTTGGGGTGATAATACAACTCACAGAATTGAACATTTATCAAAAAAATATGGTATTATTCCGTATAAATTTCTGAATGGAATTTCCAAACGAGTGAAGAGGATTTACATTGAAGACTAAATTCATTTTTTTATTAATACTATTTTTGGGTTGCTCGCAATTACCAACGCCAACTCCACAGCAAAACAATATTTCTGATTGGCACACACTATCCTTAAAACAAAAAATTGCTCAAATGGTGATGGTTCGTGTTCGTGGTGATTTTTACAATAACGAAAATTGGTATCGTAAAAAACTACAACAGTGGATAGAAAAAGATGGAATTGGTGGAATCATAACATTCGGAGGAAGCATCCAAGGGACTTACTCCAATATTCAGCGGTTTCAATCTTGGGCTGATATTCCATTACTTGTTTCTGCAGATTACGAACGCGGAACAGGTCAATGGTTAGATGGTGGAACTTTGTTCCCATCCAATATGGCAGTAACTGCAACAGATTCTTCGCATCTAGCATATCTCCAAGGTAAAATTACTGCTAAAGAAGCGAGTAGTTTAGGAGTTCATATTTCGTTTGCTCCGGTAATGGATGTCAATAATAATCCAGACAATCCGATTATAAATTTCCGAGCATATAGTGATTCACCTGAAATAGTTGCGAAGTTTGGAGTAGAATTCATCAAAGGTTTGCAAGATGGTGGAGTTTATGCTTGTGCAAAACATTTTCCCGGTCACGGAAATACAGCGACAGACAGTCACACAAGTTTGCCAATAATTCACAGTAGTTTAGATGAACTTTACGAAACCGAACTTCACCCTTTTCAGTTAGCAATAGAATCCGGAGTAAAAACTATTATGGTTGGGCATATTTCTCTTCCGGAATTGGATGAATCTGGAAAGCCGGCTTCTCATTCGTTTAAAATTTTAACAGAAATTCTTCGAAATGAATTTAATTTTAGCGGTCTGATAATTACTGACGGTATGGAAATGGGTGGATTGACAAATTCTGCGTGGGCTGGTGAGTCAGCCATTAGAGCAGTTGAAGCTGGTGCGGATATTTTACTTCTACCAATGAATGTTGAACATACGATTAACGCAATTGAACAAGCAGTAAAATCAGGTAGAATTACAGAAGAGAGAATCAATGAATCTGTTAACAGAATTTTCAGAGCAAAAGAAGAATTTGGATTGTTCTCTTCCGAAATTAATTCTAATTGGGAAAATGTAGAAGAAAATGTTGGAATATCATCTCATAAAAAAATTGCCAAAGAAATCGCAAAAAAATCAATTACTCTAATCAAGAATGATGCTAATTTAATTCCACTAAAACCAGAGAATATTGAGGATTTCTCACATATCATTCTATCAACCGACGATGGAGTAAAAGATGTGCTAAGTTCGTATGCTTGGGATATTCGTAACACTCACGGAAATGTTCAGGAAATTTGGGTAACAGAACCACTAGGACAAAATCGAACTGCTGAAATCCTACAAAGTGTCAAAAATTCTGATATGGTTTTAGTTACACTTTTGGTTAGAATTCGGATGGATAAGGGTGAGTCCACAATTGATGCGAGCCACTCTGATTTTATGAAATTGCTTGAGCAAAATAATATTCCGTTTGTTGTTGCTGGATTTGGCAGTCCGTATTTGCCAAATTATGATATTATTTCAACATATCTTTGTGCTTATGGTTACGGTAGCATTTCGCAGTATGCAATGGCAAATGCACTCTTGGGAAGAACAGAAATATCAGGGAAATTATCGGTTAAATTATCCGATGATTATCCTCGGGGGAGTGGAATTGTTTCTGAGAAACGAAATATAGGATTTGATGGAAATATGGATATTAATTTAACGGAATCTTTGGTAGTTTTAGAAAATGCAATTGAGGATAAAATATTTCCTGGAGCGCAAGTATTTATTGCGAAAAATGGTAAGGTAATCGCCAACCAAGGATTTGGAAATCAAACTTATGATGACACATCAAAAGTTGTAAATTCCAAAACGATTTATGATATAGCATCCCTAACGAAAGTTTTGGTAACTACTCCCGTGATGATGAAATTGATTTCACAAAAGAAATTGAGTTTAGACCACGAAGTATCACAGTTTTATCCTGAATTTGTAGGTGGAGGGAAAGAAAAAGTAACAATTCACCATTTACTAACTCATTCTTCTGGGATTGAACCTTATATAATGTATTTTATGGAAGAAATATTCAAAAATAAAGAAGATATTCTTAATGACATTCTTCAAAGAGATTTGATTTATGAACCCGGCACAGAAATTCAATACAGCGATTTGGGAATTATTTTGCTCACTTCAATAATCGAGAAAATTGAACAAAAACCAATTGATGAACTTGCACAAAAATGGGTGTTTAATCCCATTGATATGCAACGAACTTTCTTTAAACCTAATTCAGCATATTTGCCTGAAATTGCTCCGACTGAATTTGATTCTATTTACAGGAATATTATGATTCATGGAATTGTACACGATGAAAACACTTATTTGATGGGTGGAGTTTCTGGTCACGCAGGAGTATTTTCAACAGCAGAAGATATTGGGAAATATGCTCAAATAATGCTAAATAAAGGCACTTGGCTCAGTTCACGACTGTTTAAGAAAAGTTTGATACACGAATTTACATCTCGCCAAAATCTGCCTTTTGGTTCAGACAGAGCAATTGGTTGGGATACCCCGTCTAGAAATGGTAAAAGTTCTGCAGGAGATTATTTCTCTGATTTGTCATTTGGGCATTTGGGCTTTACTGGTACTTCTTTATGGATTGATCCTGAGCAAGAGATAATAGTAGTTCTTCTCACAAATCGAGTGCATCCTTCAAGAGAGAATAATAGAATGTATAAAGTCCGTAGAGATTTCCACAATGCAGTTATGAAAAAATTGGAGAAATAGAGTATTAATTTCTAACAATTATGCACATTATTGATTTAACAATCATCATTTTATTTCTTGCTGGGATGTCAGGATATGGTTTCTGGCAATCAAAATTTAATAAAACTCCTTCGGATTACTTTTTGGGTGGACGAAATCTTCCTTGGATAGTAGCAATGTTCTCTATAGTTGCGACTGAAACTTCTGTGCTTACATTTATCAGCGTTCCTGGTTTGGCGTATCGAGGGAATTGGTTTTTCCTCCAACTTGCAATGGGGTATATTATTGGTAGAATTTTGGTGAGTATTTTCTTGTTACCACAATATTTTGAGAGCGGAGTAACCTCCATTTATGAAGTTCTTGGAAATCGCTTTGGGAGAAATATTCAAAAGACTGCATCAGGCGTTTTCCTTGTTACTCGCGTTCTTGCGGATGGAGTGCGTTTTTTGGCAACAGCAGTTGTGGTGCAAGTGATTACAGGATGGTCTCTGCCCGTTGCCATATTGATTATTGGCGTAGTAACGCTCATTTACACTTTACTTGGTGGTATTCGTACTATCGTTTGGATCGACAGTTTTCAGTTTGTTCTTTATATCGCAGGAGCAGTGATTTCGATTGTATTTATTCTCAATCATTTAGATACTTCTACCGTAGAGACACTTTCGGCATTAATGGCATCAGATAAATTGCAAATTATTCAGTTTGGAGAAAATATCTTCAAATCGGCGTGGATGTTTCCCAGTGCATTATTCGGTGGGATATTACTCTCTTTTGCATCACACGGGGCCGATTATATGATGGTCCAACGAGTGCTTGGTTGCCGAAATCTGAAATCTGCACAAAAGGCAATGATTGGTAGTGGATTTTTTGTATTTCTTCAATTTTCTGTTTTTCTATTAGCGGGAACATTGATTTATACATTGTATGGTGGAATTGATTTACAAAAAGACAGAGAATTTTCAACATTCATTGTAGAAAACTTACCGGTTGGAGTAAAAGGAATTTTATTAGCTGGAGTTCTGTCTGCAGCGATGTCAACTTTAAGTTCTTCTATAAACTCTTTAGCATCTTCTACTGTAACAGATTGGCTTAAAACAAGTTCACTTAAAAGGTCACAATTTATCAGTTTACTTTGGGCAATAGTGCTTATTGGAATTGCTCTTCTTTTTGATGAAACTGACAACGCAATTGTAGTGGTAGGGCTAAAAATTGCATCATACACTTATGGCGGATTATTGGGATTATTTATTCTGTCTAGAATCAAAATTGATTTTCATCCTACAGCTTTGATTGTAGGACTACTTTCCAGTCTGGCGATAGTGTTTGGATTACAATCATTGGGTTTAGCTTGGACTTGGTTTATTGGGATTTCCACATTAACTAATATTGCAGTAGTTTTTGTTGTAAACAAGATAATCAGATTATTCTTGAATCGAACCTTTGAAAGATAAAATTATTAATAAACCTAAGATTTTAATCATATCAATAATTTGCATTATAATTTTTACTAATTGTGGATGGCGATATTCAGAAGTCTATCAAACGAATATTTCACCAAATAATTATTCACAAACTCTCAATGGATTGGATGTTCTCGAACTCTCCAACTTTGAGCTGATTAGCGGAAAATCTATAGGACTTATTGTTAATCATACTAGTGTCAATCGTGATGGGAAACATTTTATTGACTTACTCTCATCAAGAAGCGATATTGTGGTTAAAATAATTTTTGCTCCGGAACACGGATTTGAAGGATTATTGAGTGCAGGAGAATCAGTTTCTGATGACATTGAGCAAAAAACTGGTGCTAAGATTATTAGTCTGTATGGAAAAAACAAGAAACCAAAAGCAGTTGATATTCAGAATTTGGACTACTTAATTTTTGATATTCAGGATGTCGGAGCAAGATATTACACTTACACAAGCACAATGACTAATGTGATGCAATCTGCTGGAGAAAATGGGGTAGAGGTAATCATTTTAGATAGACCTAATCCAGTAAATGGCGTAGAAGTGCAAGGACCAATTCTGGAAACTGAATTTTCTTCTTTTGTAGGAATGCATCCAGTAACCATTCGTCATGGATTGACGAAGGGTGAGCTTGCAATTATGATAAATGAATCGGATTGGTTGGAAAAAACTAATTGCAAACTAACAGTTATCCCAATGGTAAACTGGATGCGAGAAATGAATTGGACGCAAACCAATATAAATTGGGAAGCACCATCTCCAAATATACCCAACTATAAAACAGCATTTCTCTATTTAGGGATGTGTCTGTTAGAAGGAACGAATATATCAGAAGGTCGTGGAACTGATTATCCTTTTTTGCAATTTGGTGCTCCGTGGGCAGATTCTGAAGAACTAACAATTCTGTTATCAAAGCAATTTTCAAATGGAGTAACATTTACTCCTATGGAATTTACTCCAAAATCCATTCCACAAGCTAAATATCCTAAATATGAAAACCAGCTATGTCAAGGAATTCAGATTCACATTGATTCCTATGATATAAATCCGATAGAGTTAGGAGTAAGAATGATAGAAGTTGTGCATCATTTACATCCTGATAAATTTAAGTTCTTGGAAACGAACTTTATTGATAAACTCTACGGAAGTGATATGTTACGGAAAACAATAGAAAATGGAGAGAGTATCGATTCACTTATTCAAAAGTGGACAAAAGAAGAGTGTGATTTTTGTGCTAGTAGAGAACAGTTTTTAATCAAAAGTTATAAATGAGTGTATTTTTAAATCATATTTTCTTAAAATTGCTAAAGTAAGGAACAATAATGTTTGACAAATTTGCAATATTAGACTGGATAATAATTTCTGTTTATATTTTATTTATGCTTGCAGTTGGGTTATGGATGAGAAAGCGAGCCAGCCGTAGCACAGAGCAATATTTTACAGGAGGTCGTGAGATGCCGTGGTGGTTGGCTGGTGTTTCGATGGTTGCCACAACATTTGCCGCTGATACTCCATTGGCCGTTACAGGAATTGTTGCTTCAGATGGTATTGCAGGAAACTGGATATGGTGGAATTTTATGGTATCGGGTATGTTTACAGTTTTTCTCTATGCAAAACTATGGCACAGAGCCGGAGTGATTACAGATGTGGAATTTATAGAACTTCGCTATGGTGGAAAACCTGCAAGTATTTTGCGTGGGTTTAGGGCGTTATATTTAGCATTTCCGATTAATTGTATAATTCTTGGTTGGGTTACGCTTGGAATGTCGAAAGTTTTAGAGGTTATGACTGGTGCGTCATCCTGGAAAATAATTATAATTTTATACGGGCTCACTGCAATTTATATAGTGGTGTCGGGTTTGTGGGGAGTGGTAGTTACAGATTTTCTTCAGTTTTTTATTGCAATGGCTGGGTCAATTGTGCTGATGTTTTACGCAATCAATGAAGTTGGTGGAATGAATGGATTGATGTCCGGTTTGATTGAGCAATTTGGAGTAGATCATCATTACTTGGATTTTTCACCAATTGGTCATCCCAAGATACTATTAAGCACTGCGCTTGTTTGGATTGGAATGCAATGGTGGGTATCGTGGTATCCGGGAGCAGAGCCAGGTGGCGGTGGTTATATAGCTCAGCGAATGTTCTCAACAAGAAGTGACAAGGATGCGGTGAAATCCACATTGTTTTTCAATATCGCTCATTATGCGTTGCGTCCTTGGCCTTGGATTATTGTCGCACTTGCATCGTTGATTGTTTATCCAAACATCGCTGATCCGGAAAAAGGATACGCAATGATGATGGTAGATTTACTGCCGGCTGGATTATTCGGATTACTCGCAGTCGCATTTTTCTCAGCGTTTATGTCAACGGTTTCAACTCACTTGAATTGGGGTGCGTCTTATGTTGTTAATGATTTTTATGCAAGATTTATAAGACCGAAAGACAGTTTTACAGAAGACACAATTGCACAACGACATTATATTATGATTTCCCGATTGGCCACATTGTTGATGATGGTAGTTGCGATTGTTGTATCGTATTTCTTTGATTCAGTTAAAAGCGGATGGGAAATGATTTTGTCTCTTGGAGCCGGCACTGGCTTAGTATTTATGCTTCGATGGTATTGGTGGAGAATAAATGCCTGGTCGGAGATTTCTGCAATGTCCGCGGCGTTTGTTGGAAGTTTGTCCGCTGGTTATTTTGGATTTGAAGGTTTTGCAGATAAAATGATATTTACAACCATCTTCACGACGATAATATGGATGACAGTAACTTATGTAACTCAACCAGAAAATAATGATTTACTACAAAATTTCTACAATAAAGTTAAACCTGCCGGTCCCGGCTGGGAATTGTTTTCTGATGGAAAAGCAGAATCAATTTTACCCGCTTTAGTGAATGTGCAATTGGGAGTAATTTCTGTATTGGGTTTCCTCTTTGGAGTAGGTAATTTGATATTTGGCAATACTGCAATTGGTTGTGTTCTGTTTGCAACAGCACTCATATCAATAAAATATTTAGTTGGTAGAATTGGTGAAGATTAATTTTCAATTAACTTCCTAATTATTTAAGCCAATTTAAATACCATGACGAGAATATCGGATATCTTAAAATATTATCTCATTTACTTCATGTAATACTTTAAATAACACTTGCATTGTAAATCCCATAAGTTTTAACTTTGTGGAAGTTTATTACGCAATGGAGGTTGTTTTGAGGAAACTTGGAGGTATTCTTCTTGTCATATCGTTGTTTGCTGTGTTTGTTGCAGGTAGTCGTTCATCAAACGATTTAACGCAAGCAGTTATTAAAGTTACTAATTTGAATTCGGCTGAGACTCAACGCCATCTTCTAAAGGAATTTGATAGTTTGGATGGAATATCAAGTTGTGAAATGTCGCTATTAACAAAAACAATTACTTTGAGATATAATGATCGAAGTTTATCCAAACAACAAATATCTGATATACTAAAAAAATGGGATTGTAGTGCGATGCAGTTTTCGTTTTCTAAGTTAGTAAACTGTCAATCTGAAAAAATGTAAAAATTAGTTTATTGATATATAAAAAAACCCCGTTGTAACGGGGTTTTTTGTTTTCTTCTTAATAATTACTTTTTAAGAGCTTCGTCTATTATACTTGACCATGCGCCAATGCTTCTACCTTTTGGCTCTTTTCCGTTAATTAAAAATTTAGGTACAGCAGTTCTCATACCAGAACTTCTTAACTGTTTGGTTTCTCTTGTTATTCTATCTTGCAAAGCAGGATCTTTCATGTCTGCGTGTAATTGATCGATATCCAACCCTAATTCCTGAGCATATTGCAAAGGTAGATCCTCGTTTGTCCTTAGACTTCTGTAATCTGCAAATATTCTCTTATACATTTCGTAGTATTTCCCTTGTCTTTCAGCTGCTAAAGCATATAATGCTGCTTTGTTTGCTTGTTTATGACTACTTAATGGAAAGTTTTTAATAACTACACGAACATCATTTGGGTACTTTTCTAAAACTTCTTCTACCAAACTGATAGATTTAGAGCAGTAAGGTCATTGGAAGTCCATCCATTCGGTTATTGTAACTTTAGCATTTTGGGGACCTAGCACAAAAGAATCTTCAACTGGAATATCATAAAATTTATTATGGTCTGTTTCTGGTCGTTCTTTCTTTTTCTTATCCTTGTTTGCAGGTTTGGAAGCTAAGTTTGTAACTGAGGACTTTAGTTCATCTATCTTTGTCAAGATTTCTTTTTGAGCATTCTCTATCCCTGCAATCTTAATCTTAATTGATTGTTGTTTTCTGGATAGCGCTTCAATATCATTTCGTGCTTCCTTATCGGTGCAGCTGACAAGAAACATCGACAATAACATTAAAACTGTCGTTTTTCTGATTATCTGTTTCATCTTTCGTTTCCTTTTTTGTAGTTTAGTGAATCATCTGAAGTTGTTTTCAAAGGATTCATAGTCATCAAATATTTCAAAAGTAAATTCAAATCGTGCCCGAGACTGGACTCGAACCAGCACATTCTTATGAACACTAGACCCTGAACCTAGCGTGTCTACCAATTCCACCACCCGGGCTGTTTTTTACTCTTTATGTCAAAAACAGGGGTCAAAAATTATGGGATTTAATTCGTTATATCAAGGAAATAAACTTGCGATGGGATATAAATAACATCTAAATTTAATTCTATAATTGAATCCGATTCTCTTTAGTAAGATGTGAAATTGTTAGAGAAATTGGAAATTTAGTGGATTATTTAGTATGGAAATTATGAATATAGCGACAAATCGAAAAGCACGACACGAATATCATATTCAAGAAAAATATGAAGCAGGAATAGTGTTGCAAGGATCCGAGGTGAAAGCTTTGCGAGAAGGGAAAGCAAATATCAAAGAGTCTTATGTTCGGTTTATTAAAGGTGAGTTGTTTGTTGTTGGAATGCACATTGCTGAATATTCAAACGCGGGATATGTAAGCCATACACCTGTTCACGATAGAAAATTATTACTCCACAAAAGAGAATTAAAGAAGTTAGCTAGAATTGTTGATGAAAAAGGTAAAACACTGATTCCTTTGTCAATTTACTTTAAAAATGGTTTAGCAAAGTTAGAATTTGCAATTGCACAAGGAAAAAAAATGTGGGATAAACGACAAACTATTGCTGACCGAGATGCAAAAAGAAATACTGATAGAATTATGAAAGGATTTAATAAATAATGGCTGAGAAATTTCCATCAATTAATGAGCAAATGGATTTAATCCGTCGAGGTATAGACGAAATTATACCGGAAGAAGAAATGGTCAAGAAGCTTGAAAAGTCACAGAAATCTGGTAAACAATTAAAGATAAAATTTGGCTGTGATCCCAGTCGCCCTGATTTACATATTGGTCATGCAGTTGTCTTGCGGAAATTGAGAGATTTTCAAGATCTTGGACATCAACCAATTCTACTAATTGGTGATTTTACTGCAATGATAGGTGATCCATCTGGAAGAAATAAAACTCGTCCACAACTCACTCTTGAAGATACGCGAGAGAATGCACAGACATACATTGATCAAGCATCTGTTGTTTTAGATATGGAGAAATTGCAAATTGTCCACAATAATGATTGGTTAGGGAAAATGGATTTTTCTGAAGTTATTCGACTAGCTTCAAAATATACTGTAGCTAGGATGTTAGAACGAGATGATTTCACTAAAAGATATAAATCTGGAATTCCAATTTCGGTTCATGAATTCTTGTATCCTTTAGCACAGGGCTATGATTCAGTTAATCTGAAATCTGATGTTGAACTTGGAGGAACTGACCAAAAGTTTAATTTATTAGTTGGAAGAGATTTACAGAAAGAAGGAGGTCAAACTCCTCAAGTAATAATTACAACTCCATTACTTGAAGGAACTGATGGGGTTGAGAAGATGTCTAAATCTTATGATAATTATATTGGCTTAACTGATTCACCAGGAGAGATTTATGGTAAAACGCTTTCCATCCCAGATACATTGATAGCTAAATATTTTGAGTTTGCAACGGATATTTCAGTCGAGGAATTGAAAGATATCAAATTAGATTTAGAACAGAATACATCTAATCCAAGAGATTTAAAACGAAAATTAGCAAGAGAATTAGTTGAATTGTATCATGATAATGAATCAGCAATTATAGCCGAACAGGAATTTGATAAATTATTCATTAAAAAAGATATTCCAGATGATATACCTGAATATAAATTAACTGATTCAGAAAAATTAATTTCAATAATGGTTAAAAATAACATGGTATCCAGCAACGGTGATGCTAAGAGGATGATTAAACAGGGTGCAGTGAAAATAGACGGTGAAAAAATAGAAGATCTGTTTGTAGAAATTTCTGTAAATGGTGAAAAAGTGTTAAAAGTTGGAAAGCGTAAATTTTTGAGAATTATTTAAAATGAAAAAAACTATTCTATTAATTGTTTCAGTTATATTGGTTACTGGATGTAGCTCTCTAAAATATAATAAACATGGTTTGTATTTTAAAATTCCAATATCGCATGTGATACCAAAGAACAATAATCCTAAAATACTGAAATCTCAATCGGTTGATTTTGAAATTCCTAAATCAATTATTTTTATTATTGCAGATGGTGCAGGTATTGGTCATTACACAGCTCATTATTATTCAAACCAAACTTTTTCGTTTGATGATTTTGAACACATCGGATTGCAGACAACTCATCCAGCCAATCAAGATAGAATTGTAACAGATTCTGCTGCTGGAGGAAGCGCACTTGCAACTGGTGAAAAAGTTGAACGAAAATCTGTGAGTATGAAAAATGATATTGCACTTAAAAGTGTTGTGGGTTGGGCAGAACACTTTGGAATGTCAACTGGTTTAATTACAACAACTAAAGTTAACCATGCTACTCCGGCAGCGTTTGGTAGTAGCACTAATTCACGATATAACTATGATGATATATTTTTGCAGTTACTACTATCAGATATTGATATAATTCTCGGAGGTGGAACCAAGTATTGGAATGATACTTTTGTAAAAATTGCAAAAGATAACAATGCTTTGGTATATTTTGACTTTAAGGATATCAAAATTGATGATGATCGAGTTATTGGATTGTTTGCAGATGATTTTCTCGATTTGAAATATGAAAATAGATATCCAACAACAATAGAAATGACAAAAGTTGCATTAGAAAAACTAGAACAAAATGAAAGTGGATTTTTCTTGATGGTGGAAGAATCTCAAACAGATTGGGCTGGGCATGTAAATAATGCGACATATATAAAAAATGAAATGCAATCTTTAGACGATTTGGTAAAATATTGTTTGGAATATCAGTCTAAAAATCCAGAAGTTTTGGTTGTTTTAACCGCTGACCACGAAACAGGTGGAATTGCAGTTTATGATGAAGATGCGGATAATTTGAACATTCAGTATATTGACTCTCATCATTCTGCAAATATGGTTCCTATTTTTGCTAGTGGTCCAGGAGCTGAAGCATTTGATGCAATTTTGGATAATTCTGAAATTGGTAAAAAACTCATTCAGTTTGTTCGAGATGGGGAAAATGAATAAACTTATTGTTAATACAACAACTGCAAATATCTATCGAGAACCATCTTTTACATCTGAGATGATTACTCAAGCTATAATGTGGGAAGAACTTGAAATTTTAGAATCTCATCTAGATTGGTTCAAAGTACGGCAATGGGATAATTATGAAGGTTGGATTCATCAATTTTATTCAACAAACTATTTCGAAGTAAATGCACAAAAACTAACAGTAGAGAATAGAAGAGAATATCTGTTTAATAATCAAACCCAAACTGGGAAAATAATCGGTGAAGTTGTATTTGGAACTGAATTACCTATTTTACAAAATGCAACCAATAACTGGTTTGAAGTTCTTTTACCAAATAAAGCCAAGTGTTGGATAAATAACAATAATTCTATAGGGAAATCACAAAGAGAACAAATAATTATTGATGCAACCAAAATGTTGGGAGTTCCTTATCTTTGGGGTGGCAAAACAAGTTTAGGATTTGACTGTTCAGGTTTTGTTCAAACTATTTTCAAAAATTCTGGAATTCTACTTCATAGGGATTCATGTCAACAGTTGCTAACAGAAAACTTAATAAATATTTCTTTTGACTCAGCAGAGGAAGGAGATTTGATGTTTTTTGCAGAAGAGAATAATGCAATTACTCATGTTGCAATATCTATAGGAAATGGTGAGATTATACACGCTTCAGGTGATGTAAAAATTGAATCTCTAAATGAAAATTCAGAAAATTGCAATATAAAATTATTGAATATGATGACAGCAACAAAATCAATTAGTAGCTATAGCTTGATATGATTAACAATAGTTTATTGAACAGACGAGTGTTAATCTTGAATCAAAATTATCAACCAATTTCTGTTGCATCCGCAAAGCGTGCAATCGTTTTGATGTTTAAAGATAAAATTGAAGTTTTGGAAAATTATAGTGATATAATTCACTCGCCTACTATTGCAATGAGTTTACCAAGCGTCATTAAGTTGAATAGTTTCGTAAGTTTCAAGAGGAAAAATATTGTATTATCTAGAAGGAATATTCTAAAAAGAGATGACTACATTTGTCAGTACTGTGGAACTCATTCTATCCCGATGACAATTGATCATATTATTCCAAAGCGAAATGGTGGAAAAGATACTTGGGAGAATCTCACAACTGCTTGTATCAAATGCAATCTAAAAAAGGGGAGTAGAACTCCAAAAGAAAGTAAAATGCCGTTAACAAGAAAACCAATAAAACCTACGGTAATCACTTTCTTCCAGAAGTTTGTTAAAAAGTATCAAGATACTTGGAGACCATATTTGTTTATGGATCCAATAGAAATTAATTAGGAGATATTTTGGAAAGAAAAAAACCAATCATTTTATCAGGCATTCAACCATCTGGACAGCTTTGTATTGCAAATTATATTGGAGCAATTAAAAATTGGGTAGATTTTCAGGATGATTACGACAGTATTTTCTTAATTGTTGATATGCATGCACTAACCGTTAAGCAAGTCCCAGCAGAATTAAGAAAAAGATGTTTATCATTTTTAGCTCAATATATTGCTTGCGGGATTGACCCTCAAAAATCAACTATTGCTATACAATCTCATATACCACAACATGCTGAATTGACTTGGGTACTGAATTGCATTACTTCTTTGGGTGAATTGAACAGAATGACTCAATTCAAAGATAAATCAAAGAAAAATGAGTCTAATATCAATGCAGGACTTTTTACATATCCAATTCTTATGGCTGCAGATATTTTGCTGTATCAGGCAGATTTAGTACCAGTTGGGGCTGACCAAAAACAACATCTTGAATTAACCAGAAATTTAGCACAACGATTTAATCACCTCTATTCCGATACTTTTGTTGTACCAGAACCTTATATACCAAAATTTGGTGCTAGAATAATGAGTTTACAAGACCCTACTAGTAAAATGTCAAAATCGGATAAAAATGAAAACAGTTTAGTTGCCCTACTTGATCACCCAGATGTAATTACTAAAAAAATTAAAAGAGCCGTTACAGATTCCGGAACAGAGATTAGGTTTGATGATAAGAATCCCGGGATTTCTAATTTGATTAGTTTGTATTCGGTGCTTACCAAAAAATCAGTTTCAGAAGTTGAATCTCATTTTGAGGGAAAAATGTACTCAGCTTTGAAAATAGAATTAGCAGAAGTGATTGTTGATACACTTAAACCTATACAACAACGATATAATGAAATCATGAAAGACAAAAATTATCTTGAAGGAGTTCTGGAAGCTGGAGCAGAAAATGCGTATTATCGGGCTCGTAAAACTCTTTCAAAAGTATATCGAAAAATTGGATTTATAGCAAAGAAGTGATTGGAGAGATGGAGAATTAGAGAAAAGGAGACTGAAGACCGATAATTATCAAATTCCAGAAGTGATTTAGTATCATAGATAACTTTCGTGCTACAAACTCCATGATTTATTTTAGCGTAATTAAATGAGTTATAGAATAAAATTAGAAAATTTTGAGGGCCCGTTGGATTTATTATTATTCTTTATCCATCGGGATAAACTTAATATCTACGATATTCCAATTTCAGATATTACAAGCGAATTCTTAGAATATATTAAATTAATGAAAATTCTCAATATTCAAGTTGCAGGTGAATTTATAGTGATGGCTTCTTTGTTAATGCGAATAAAAGCCAAAATGCTTCTTCCCAAAAAACAAAATGATGATGAAGAAGAATTTGAAGATCCAAGAGATGAACTTGTAAAACGATTACTCGAATATAAACAGTTTAAACTGGCATCAACAACAATTTCAAAAGTATATGAAAAGCACTGTCGTAAGCATTTTAAGGGAGCAATTATCCCAATAAAAGACCAAAAAGAGGATATGAGCCAATATGTAAAAAATGTATCTCTATTTGACTTGTTGGGCATATTTAAGGAAGTATTGGAAAGATTACCTGACTCAACAACTTATGAGCTTAACAGAGAAGAAATCCATTTAGACGAACAGATTGAATATTTGAAGAAAATGCTACAAAGTAAGTCAAATATTAATTTTAAGAAATTGATGCTTTCCTTGGAAACTAAACTGAAAATTATTGTTACATTTATGGCAATATTAGAGATGATTCGTTTAAAAGAAATCACTGTGCAACAGAAAATAGTGTTTGGAGAAATTATACTAACAGGATACAGTAAATGATAAATAAAAACTTAATTGAGGCGTTGTTGTTTTCTACTCCGGAACCTCTAACTCAAGTCAAATTAAATCAAATTATTCCAGATGAAAATGTAGATTTGCGTGAGATAGTCGATGAAATAAATTTAGAATATGAGAAATTTGGAAAAGCACTATTTATAGAAGAAATTGGAGGTGGATTTCAGATTTTAACCAAACCTGAATATCATTATTATATTCAGAGGTTATATAATAAGTCCAAGAAATTTCAGTTATCTCGTCCAGCAATGGAAGCATTGTCTATAATTGCCTATCGCCAACCAATTAGCAAAGTGGAGGTCGAGAGCATCAGAGGTGTAAATTGTGATAGTGTAGTAAAATCTCTAATGGAACGGGAACTGATTACAATCAAAGGGAGGGAAGAAGGATTGGGAAGAGCTTTGTTATATGGTACAACTCAGCATTTTTTGGAAGCATTTGGGCTTAACAGAATTTCTGATTTACCAAAATTGAAAGAATTATCAGAGTTGATGGATGATGGTCAAACACCAACGGAGGTTTTAGATGCGTCTGAATAAATATCTTGCAACAGCTGGGATTGCATCCCGAAGAAAATGTGACGAAATTATTAGAAGTGGACAAGTAGAAATAAACGGAGCAGTTGTCTATGATTTTTCTACTCAAGTTTCAGATGATGATATTGTTCTATGTCAAGGCAAATTGATTGAAATTATTCAAGAAAAAGTTGTTTATATGCTAAATAAACCTAAAGGATATATTTCTACTGTAATTGACACTCATAAACGAAAAACTGTGATTGATCTAATTCCAACAAAAGATCGATTGTTTCCAGTTGGTCGATTAGACAGAGATACTACCGGGATTTTACTATTAACAAATGACGGAGATTTGGCTTATAAACTTACTCATCCAAAATTTGGAATTGAACGGAAATATATAGTTTTGACTAAAATTGACATCCCTAATGAGAAATTAACTGAATTGGGAAATGGCACAATTCTTGATAGCATAGGAAAAGTAAGAGCAAAAGTAAAACGCTTAAAAAAAACAAAAACTCAAATTATGTGGGAAGTAGTTCTTAAAGAAGGTAAAAATCGTGAAGTAAGGAAAATATTTAAAGAATTAGGATCAAAAGTTGATGAGTTGCATCGTTATGAATTCGCTGGATTATCTGCTGACAAACTCAAGATTGGTAAATACAAAAGACTTAATAAAATCGAACTAAAAAAGTTAACAGATATTAGTTAGTATTTTCTGTTTATTTAGTACTTATACTTTATTATTGGAAACATGTTCAGTTATCAATTGTTCTAACATAGTAAAAATGTGTAAATTTAATGCTGTTGCAACACATTTATTTTAGAATTTACAAATTCACGGAGTATATATGAAAAAACTAAATCTACTTTATTTATTACTAGCATTTGGTATTTTGATAGTTACAGGATGTACATCAACATCAGATCCAAGCCCTGATGATTCAGCTGTTTCTGCAGAATTGAAAAAAGTCAAAAAATATGCAATTAAGCAAGGTAAAAATGTTGCTGCGTTAGAAAAACGAATTAAGTCTCTTGAAACCGAGCTAGAAAAAACTCAAAATAATATAAACGACAAACTTAATTCTGCACATCAGAGTGATTCTGAAATACCTTCAAGTATTACGAATAATCTTGTTAAATCGGAGAATAAAATAAAAATATTAGAAGATAGAGCGACTTATACAGATAGCCTTTATTTTGAAATTTTGAATGACTTAGTGATGATTGAAAATAGAATCACTTCTCTCACAAACAGTTACAAAGAAATGTCGGAATTGAGGACTAGTGGTTATATCAATGATACTCCATCAATTAGCGACGAAGAATATCGCGAAAAATATATAGAAGCTTTGTCATCGTACCAGAATGGTGATTTTACTAAGTCTATGGATGAATTTGCTTTTTTGATTGAATCAGACGCAACACACGATTTAGCTGATAATTGTCAATATTGGATTGGCGAAGTATATTATGCTATGAAAGATTATAAACATGCTATCAAAGAATTTGAAAAAGTATTTTCATTTGCAGGAACAAATAAAGATGATGATGCTCAATATAAAATGGGATTATGTTACCTTAATATAGGGAACAAACAACGCGCTAAAGATGAATTCCAGCGTCTTTTAGACTACTATCCTAATAGCGAGTATTATCAGAAATCAAAGAACTATACTAACCAATATTAATCAAGGATTAACATGAAAAAAATATATTTTTTAACATCGGAATTAATTCCGTTTTGTGAAACTTACTCGTTATCAAAATTATCTAGGAAGTTGACTAACATTTTCCATGAAGATCCTGACTACGATATTCGTTTAGCTCAACCCAAATATGGATTCATTAGTGAACGAAAGTACATTCTTAGAGAAGTTATTCGGTTGAAGGATATTCCAATTCAATTTAATAATGAAGATCAACTTGTAAATATGAAGTCTGCTTTTATTCCTGAGACTAGAGTTCAGGTTTATTTTGTACAAGATGACAACTATTTTAAACCGTTACCTGAGTTACTTTATAAAGCAAAAAATGGTAGGGTTTACAAAGAAAATGGTGAGCGATTTGCATTTTTCTCAAGAGTATCTTTGAGTGCATTGAAAAATCTGTTTTGGGCACCTGATGTGATAATGTGTAATGATTGGCAAATGTCTTTTGTGCCAGCACTTATAAAGCAACAGTATCATAAAGATGATTTCTACAAAAATATTAAAACTATGTTTGTTCTTCATACTATTGATGACTATAGATATTTTCCAAATGAAGCTTATAAAATGTTAGGACTTAAACCTCCAACTTCTGGAAAAACTCAAGACAATTTGAAGTTTGCAATGGAAAACGCTGATATGGTTTTACTAGTTGACAACGAAAAAAACGAATTGATGGAAAAACTTGAAAAAGATAAAGAATTGAAAAAGGTATTTGATAGTAATCCACTTAATTCGGTGTTGAATATTAATAGTTCAGCAAAAAGTAGTGACTGGAGAGAAGCAGCAAAAGCTCTAGGTAGTATCTTACTGGATTTCTAGAATATAATGAACAGACTATTTTCCTACTTTGTCGGAGTCGTTTCGATAACAATTCTCTTATTAGTTTATGGATGTGAGTCCGATCCTATTATTTTAAATCCTGACGGTGGATATGTCTTAGATGTTTTCAAAACCGACAGTTCCCATTCTTATTCTAAGCAAGATACAAGTAGAAGTATAGGGGAGAGTTCTCGACTTTATGTGAGCAATAGTTTAAATACTCTAATTAAAATAAATTCTGATATTTTATCATTGGATTCTAACTATTGTTCTGATGAAGGAATGGATAGTTTATTGAATATTACTGTAAAATTAATTCCAACTGATGAAGACATAGAGTTGGATACAGCACTATTATCAGCATCCTTAATACTATCTGATTATTGGACGGAGGAAGATATTTCAGTTTTACTGGATACCTCGATAGTAAATAACGATTTGGAGATAGATGCAATCGATAATGAATTGAGTATTAACTTTGGAGATTCTGACGATTATTTAACTAAACTATGTGATGAAAATGAACATTATGCTCTTTTGTTAGAATATGCTGGTGATGATACACTTGAGTTTTATTCTTCAAATCACTCAACTCAAGATGAGAAACCAGCGTTTGAAATTGATTATATGGACACGATTGAAACTAATATTGACACTTCAAAATACACGATCAATGAAGTGACTTCAAGTAGTATTTCTAATTTTTCAATTGATACAGTTACCACTTCTGAAGATTTTGGCTTAGTTTCAGCAATATTTGATAGTTTAGAAACTCCAACTGAGGAATTATTAATTGTTAAAACAAATCAAACTTATGGTTTAATAGACTTATTCGAGTTTGAATTAGATACTGTGTTTCATCATCTAGATTCAAGAACAATCGAGTTTGAATTAGAAAATGTAAAATTTAATACTGTTGATTTGAACGATTTTGCTGGTGATAATTATGATCCAGAAACAAACTCAAGTGGAACAGAAGACAACGGAATATATGATTTAGGTGAAATTTTTGTAGATTGTGGAATTGATAGTTTATGTGGTGCTGATGAAATTGAAGATGATAACTACAATATTGACCCAGCTGGTGATGATTATGATGTAGAAACAAATGATACAGGCACAGAAGGAAATGGTATTTGGGATTGGGAAGAATTAAACGACAATGGTGAATTTGATTTAGGTGAAGAGCGAGAATATTGGCAAGATTGGGGAATAGATGGCATACCTGATTATCTCGAAGCTGGAAATGCTCCCGAAGATGATTTTGATTCAACTTCAAATCCTACTGGTTCAGAAGGTAATGGACAATACGACCTTGGCGAACCATTTTTAGATACAGGAATTGATAATATTTGGAGTGAAGAAGAGGATGGCTACAATCCATCTGGCACAGAAGGCAACGGAATATATGATTTAGGTGAAATATTTGTAGATTGTGGTGTTGACAATTTGTGCGACTCAGTTGAAGTTTTTGTTGGAGGAACTGAAATTGATGTTGCACTTGGTAGTTACGATTATTCGTGGGATGGCGATGATGTTTCTTTTGAAATGCCACAGGATACCTCTGATGTAGATGCTGTATTATGGATTTCATCAATCAAAACTAATGAAGACGGTAAATTATTATTGAAGATTTCAACATTATCAAAATTGCCTGTGTTAGATATTGAGTTTCAGTTAACTCACACTCCATTTTCATTTGATTCAACTATTTGGGTTGAGCAGAACGATGAGTTGACTTCTATTGACGGGAAAAAGTTAATAGATGATATTTCAATATACTCGATGGTTGAATATTCAGATACTAATAGAATCGAAATAAATTATAGCAATCGAATTGATTCGTATATACATTTTCCTGAGTTGGATAATTTTGTTGCAGAACATCTCGGTGCTGAGATCTCAAACGCAGATTTAACTTTTTATCTTGATACTGATAGTTCAAAATTATATGAAGATATGGAAATATTGATTTATAGAAATGAATCTGAAGAATATTTAAAATCATTTAAGATTGAGATTGCTGATTTATCAACTTCTGTAGATTTAACAGATTATATTCAGGAATGTGTAAATGGATCTTTAAATAACGACACTTTAAAATTGATTTCAAGTGATGACAATAATAATTTTTCTCGTGTTGTATTTTCAACAGATGACACACTTCGTTATCCAAAATTAGAAATTTTATATACAAAATGAAAATAATAATACATTTTATATTACTGTTATCGTTAGGATTTACTCAAACTTCTTCATTATCACTCTATGGGTTTGGTGAGTTACAACAAAGTTTTGATCCATCGTCTATTGGGATTGGTGATAGTAAATATTTTTCCACGAGGAGTGATGGAGTATCTCTATCATCACCATCAAGTCAATGGAAATCAGCATTTACCAGATTGAATATAAGTACTTCGTTTAGTTGGAATGCATCTGACAGCATTGCAATTCAATTTGGAAATTCAGTAGATTATTTATCATTTTCTGTTCCGGCTGGCCGAAATAAAGTTCTCAATATCGGCTTTAAACCATATACAAGAAATAAATACTATATAACTGAAACTATGTTATCAAATCCTTCAATTTCTTATGGTGATGAGACCCTAAGATACTTTTCTCATTACAAAGTTAATGGTGGAATATCCGATTTATTTATGTCGTATTCATCATCTATTTCTGATAAATTTTCATTTGGTCTTCAATGGAATGTTGGATTTGGAACTCAAGAAAGAACTGATTCTACTTTTACTTATAAAACTATAATCGATTATGACGAAAATATTGAGTATCAACTAATTGATACAGACATTATTCGAACTCTCGACAGATTTAGAAGTAATACAATAAATTTTGAAGGTAGATTCTCTTTAAGTCGTAATGAGATTGTATTTGGAATTGAATATTTCAACCCGGTGACTATTGTTTCAAACAGAGTGAATGATATTACTATTGCTCCTGAAACCCATTTTAAAACTAAAGGTAAATTATCCAGTTTTGGTTTTGGTTATTCATTTCAACCAACCTCTGATTTAGGACTTGTTTTGGAAATCCACCAGAAAGAATCCATTTCTGTACCTTATGAGATTGCAAATTTCCACAAACAATTTGCAGATTTGCAAAGAAATATGAATTTTGGGATATACAAACAGTTTAATAATAAAGCTCACGGAAGATGGAACTCTATTGGAATAAGTAGCGGTGGATTTGTAAAACAATTCATTCACGACGATAAAAACTTTTACGATTTTGGTTTTTCATTAGGAACAATATTGGAGTGGGGGAAAACACAAAACTTGATAAGTGTTGGATTGAAAATAGGATTTCGTTCTAGTGAATTTGCGGAATTTGATGGAGAGAAATACATAAAATTAACGGTTGGAATATCTGCAGGTGAAACTTGGTTTATCAAAAGAAAAAGGAAATAGCAAATTATGAAAATGGAAAAATTAGTTTTATTATTTAGTGCAATATTATTGATTGGAATTGGATGTGTTCCCCCTCCAGCAGGAGCATCAACTGATTATGCTCCTATGTCAGAACTAGATATTAAAAAGCGTGATAGAGATTGTGCGAGAAATTTAAGTTTTGCATCCACAAATTATCAAAATCAAGATTTTGATGGTGCTGTTGGAAATTATAAGAATGTGATAGATTTGGGTTGTGGTGAGAAAAATGCTAGAAATTTATTTATTTGGATGGGTAGAGCATACATAGAATTGGGCAAGTTGGATAGTGCTTCTTATGTATTCAAGCAAGGGCTAAAATATCTTCCTGACAATACTGAATTATTAGAGATTGCTGCTTGGAATGAAGGTAAGCAAAATAAAGTTGAAAACCAAATATATTATCTCGACAAATTACTATCTTTAGATGAATCTAATGTTAAAATTCTTGAAAGTTTGAGTGATATTTATCGTGCTAATGGAAGATACGATGATCAGTTAAATATTCTGAATATTTGGCTTAGCTATGATCAAGGAAATAAAAAGGCCATTGGAGAAAAGAAGCAAGCTTTTATTGCTTTAGGTAAAGATGAATTTGAAGTTGATAGAGAAAGATGGCAGCAAGAACCAACAAATATTCAATATGGTTTGGATTTTGCAGATGGATTAATTGATGTTGGTAAACTTGAGGATGCGATTGAAGTATTAGATGAATTACAAACCTATGAGAGATATAATGAGAAAGTTCTGCTTAGACTTGGAAAAACTTATCTCGATTTGGGAAATATAGATGATGCTCAGATAGCTTATGAAGATTTGTTCAAAGTAAACAAAACAGACTATACCATTCCATTAGAACTATCAAAAATTTTGATTGACAAAGAAGATTACAAAACTGCACTTGAATGGGCTGAAAAAGCTATACAAATAAGCGGAGGGAAAGGCGAAACATACTATCAGCGAGGTGAAGTATATTTTGCAACTGCAGAAGCGTGTAGTGAAGAAACACTCAAATTTACTGATAAAATAGTGTACGAAATTGCGTTCGAGGATTATAACGAAGCATTAAAAAGAAATTTTCATAGAGCTAGAACTCGTAGAGATTTCCTTAAAGAAAATTCTATTACAACAACTGGAGACTGGTTTATGCTCCCAGATAATGAAAAAGTTGTAAAACCATCAGGTGGGTGCTATAACTGGATTAATCGTTCAATAGAAAGAAAATAATGAAAATTTCAATTGGGTCAGATCATGCTGGTTTTGATGTTAAAAGAGATCTTATAGAATATCTAAAATCTAAAGGTTATGCGATTTTGGATTGTGGAACTGACTCAAACGAATCCGTAGATTATCCAGAATTTGCTCATAAAGTTGGTTTTACTATAACAAAATTAGAAGCTAACAAAGGAATTGTAATTTGTGGTTCTGGAATAGGTGTATCAATCTCTGCAAATAAACTAAAGGGAATTCGATGTGCACTTTGCACCTCTGAAAATCATGCAGTAATGAGCAGAAAACACAATGATTCTAATGTATTAGCTTTGGGTGCAAGAATGACTGATTTTGAAATGATAAAGAAAATTACAGAGATTTGGCTATCAACAGAATTTGAAGGTGGCCGTCATCAAAGAAGAATAGAAAAAATAGAAGTTTAATTCAATGAAAAATTTAAAAATACAAGATAATGAAATTTATCAATCAGTAAAGGGTGAATTGGATCGTCAACAAAATACTTTGGAGATGATTGCATCTGAAAATTTTACAAGTCCTTTAGTAATGGAAGCTGTAGGTTCAGTGTTAACAAATAAATATGCAGAAGGTTATCCCGGGAAACGATACTACGGCGGTTGTGAACAAGTGGATATTGCCGAAGATATCGCAAGAGATAGGGCAAAAGAGCTGTTTAGATGTGAATATGCCAATGTGCAACCACACTCAGGTTCTCAGGCTAATATGGGAGTGTATTTAACATTTCTAAAACCAGGCGATACTGTAATGGGATTGAATCTCGCTCACGGAGGTCATTTAACCCACGGTAGCCATGTTAACTTTTCTGGGAAATTATATAATTTTGTTTCCTATGGAGTATCAAAAGAAACTGGTAGAGTTGATTTCAATGATGTTAGAAAATTAGCTAAAGAACATAAACCAAAATTGATTGTATGTGGTGGTAGTGCTTATCCTCGATTTATAGAATTTGAACAATTTCGAGAAGTTGCAGATGAGGTTGGTGCATTTTTAATGGCTGATATTGCACATCCTTCTGGATTAGTAGCTTCCGGAGTTCATCCATCTCCTTGGCCTCATTGTCATGTAGTTACATCTACAACACACAAAACTTTACGAGGACCTCGTGGAGGATTGATTCTTGTAGGAAAAGATTTTGAAAATACTTGGGGAATTGTAGCTCCAAAATCTGGAAGAACTAAAATGATATCTGAATTGATTGACGGAGCCGTTATGCCGGGGATTCAAGGTGGTCCCTTAATGCATGTAATTGCTGGTAAGGCTGTTGCATTTGGTGAAGCTTTGAAAACTGATTACAAATCTTATTGCAAGCAGGTTGTTAGCAATGCAAAATCATTAGCTGAGACACTTCTTTCATTTGGTTATGATTTAGTTTCTGGTGGAACTGATACTCATGTTATTTTAATTGATCTCACAAAAGTTGGTATTTCAGGAAAGAAAACTGAGAGAATTTTGGAAAAAGCTGGTATTACAACTAATAAAAATATGGTTCCTTTCGATGAAAGAAGTCCGATGATCACAAGTGGAATTAGAGTTGGAACTCCAGCACTCACAACTCGAGGAATGCAAGATAATGAAATGAAACTTATCGCAGGATTTATTGATAAAATTATAAAAAATATTAACGATGATAAAACTATTGAATCTGTTCACAATGAAGTTTTGGATATGTGTAAAAGATTTCCACTTTATGAGAAATTCTAAATGAAATGCCCTAATTGCAATTTTGAGGAATCGAAAGTAATAGATTCTAGAACAATAAAAGATGGTGTAAGTATCCGACGAAGAAGGGAATGTTTGGATTGTCGCTATCGTTTTACAACTTATGAATATATTCTGTCCACACCAATAATTATCATCAAAAAGAATGGAGATCGAGAAGATTATGAAAGACAAAAACTTCAAGATAGTTTTCATAAAGCTTGCAATAAACGACCTGTTTCTGAAGATGAAATTAACGATTCAATTGAACGAATTGAAGAGAAGATAAATAATTTATCAAATGTTGAGATTCAATCGTCTGAAGTTGGTGAACTGGTAATGGATGAACTCAAAAATATTGATACTGTTTCTTTTATTAGATTTGCTTCTGTTTATCGTGATTTTAAAGAAGTTAAGGATTTTCAAGCTCAAATTGATGACTTACAAAACGAATAATATCATTCTCTTGCAAATTTTCATGTAAAAGTGTTATAATTCACCACGATGCAATTGCTCTTTTCTCCAATAATAGCTATTATTTCCTTTTTTGAGGGAATTGGGCGTTATGTACTGTTAATGACAAGTATGTTCCGCTCTTTCAACAGATGGCATAAGTATATTTCATATTCTATTGATCAAATGATTATTATTGGTGTTAAATCAATTCCAATTATTATCTTAACAGCTTTCTTTTCCGGGATGGTTACTTCTGTTCAATCTTCATATCAATTTAGCAGTTGGATTCCTGATTGGTATGTTGGGAGTGTTGTTGGTGAATCAGTCCTTTTGGAATTAGGCCCAATGATAACTGGGTTGGTTCTTACAGGACGTGTAGGAGCGACCATTGCCGCAGAACTTGGTACTATGAGAGTTACAGAGCAAATTGATGCTCTTGAATCACTTTCTTTTGATCCAGTTGTATTTTTGATATTCCCAAGGATTGTCGCAGGAATTGTTATGTTTCCGATTTTAGTAATTGTTGCTGACTTTTTTGGAATATTTGGTGGTTGGTTTACTGCATCTTATACTATGGATGTAACCAGTTTTGAATTCTTCAAGGGATTTAGGACTTGGTTCCATCCCTGGGATGCTTGGTTCGGTTTGATTAAGGCTGTCTCGTTTGGATTTGCAATCACATCGATTGCTTGTTATTATGGGTATTTTACAAAAGGTGGCGCTGAGGGTGTTGGTAAAGCAACTACTCTAACTGTAGTAATTTCATGTGTTACAATTGTTTTCTTAGATTATGTGCTAGCTGTGATGTTCTTATGATTAAAGTTAGAGATTTGTACAAATCATTCGATGGCAATAAAGTTCTGAAGGGAGTTAACTTTTCGATTGAGACTGGTGAAGCTGTTGCGATTATAGGGAAAAGCGGGTCAGGTAAAAGTGTACTTCTTAAACATATTAATGGACTATTGAAACCTGATTCAGGTGAAATTTGGGTAGATAACAAATTAGTTAATACTCTATCATTTCGCAAATTGCAGAATATTCGAGCTAAAATGGGGATGGTTTTTCAAGCTGGAGCACTTTTCGATTCGTTGACAGTTGGTGAAAATATCGGATTAGCTTTGCGTCGTTTAACTAAACTTAGAGAAAATGAAGTTCTCGAGAGAGTTCAGTCAAGTTTGATTGATGTGGATTTGCAAGGAACAGAAAATTTAATGCCTGCTGAATTATCTGGTGGAATGAAAAAAAGAGTTGGAATTGCAAGAGCTATTGCGATTAAACCAGATTTTTTATTGTATGATGAGCCTACAACAGGTTTAGATCCGGTTATGACTGATATTATTAACCGTTTAATTGTTAAATTTCAAAAAATAAATTCAATAACTTCCATTATTGTAACTCACGAGATGAGAACTGTTTTCGATGTTTCAAATCGAATTATTATGTTACATAATGGTAAAGTTCAGTTCGATGGAACTTCAGAAGAAATTAAAAATTGTAATGATTTAGCCGTTCGTCAATTTATTACAGGTGATAGTTCACTTGTTTGTTAGTGAGAGTATATCATATGATTTTGTTCGGCGAATTCGTTGTAATTGATAAGAGTAGGAGATAAAATGAAAATAACAAAGATATTTTGGGTTGGCTTTCTGATTTCAATTTCTGTAGTTGGATTTGTTTTAGGTTTAATGTTCCTACAGGAAATGTCATTTAATAAATCAAATTATTCGTTTACAGTAATGTTCGATAATATTCAAGGACTTAATGAAGGTGATAATGTTTCAATGCTTGGGAAACGAATAGGTAGGGTTAGTAAGACTAAAATAATTGGCAAAAAGATTGCGATAGAGATGACTATTGATGATCAATTTGCTTTTAGTATCCCAATTGATTCTGAAATCGAAGTAAAAAGCGAGGGATTACTTGGTGAAAAATATGTATCAATTAAACCGGGACTCAAAACCACACACTATATCAGCCCAGGTGAAACTGTTGAGGGTACTCGAGAATATGATTTTTCTGAAATTACCCCTGGGATTATGCCAATAACACAAGATATAGGTGCTTTTGCTAGACGACTAAAAGCCACACTAGGTGAAAATGAAGAAGTTAAAATTAAACAGACAATTGCAAATCTCGAATCACTATCTTCAGAGACAACAGACCTTATTAAAGATTTTCGAGATGTACTTTCTGATGAAGAGAAAAATAATCTACGCAATTTTTCAAATAATCTAAAGAATATAACTGATTCTCTAAAACTATACCTAAATAATGATTTTAGAAAACTTGATCAAATTTTGGAAGATGTACATACTATTACTACAAAATCTAAAGAGTTTGCTGAAATAATTGATTTGCTAAAATCAGGAGCTGAAACACTAAATGAATCTTCGTCAAAATTCGATTCGTTTACAGAAAAATTAGAACATGGAAATGGAACTATGCAGAAAATTATGAATGATGATTCAATTTATAAAAACATTGATAGTTTAATTATTGATATCCGAAATATTGTAAAAGATTTTGATGAGAATCCAGGAAAATATTTGAAAGCTTATATTAAAGCGAAGTTGGAAAAATGAGTTTAAATAAAGAAATTTCTGAAATTTTGGTTTGTCCAAAATGCAAGGGAGATTTAGAACACGAAGATGAGAGTCTTCATTTAAATTGCGTCGAGTGCAAATTACTTTTTCCGATTAAAAATGGTATTCCAATTATGTTGGTTGATTATGCAGAATCTCTAACTGAAAATTAACAAATGGAACAAATGAAAGATTTTCAAGTTAAAAAATGGCTATTTGATTTGTTTCACTCGATAGAAACAAGTTATATTAGACGACTAAAATTTGGAGGAATTTTATAGACTTTCGTTAATAGGGTTTGCAATCACATAGTGGTTGCTGTTATTTTGATATAATAGTTGTTTGTATATTCCCTTTTGCGATAGTCATTAGCTGACCGAGTGTGTATGGGAATATGCTCGGTTTTTTATTATTTGGAGGTTAAGTAAAATGAAAATGTGGAAAATTCTTTCTTTAGTAGTTTTTTTGAATGTGCAATTGTTTGCAGTTGGTGAAGCAGGTGCGATATTTTTGCTGATTATTCCAGGTGCCGGACCTGCGGCTACTGGTGAAGCCCAAGTTGCCAAAGTTGATGATGCTTATGCGTCTTATTTCAATCCAGCCGGATTAGCGTTTTTACCTAATCAAGAACTCTCAATGATGCATGTAAATTGGTTGCCGAATCTTGCTTCTGATTTATATTATGAATTTTTAGCTTATCGTCAACATGTACCTAACTTGGGTTCTTTTGGTGGACACATAATATTTCTAGATTTAGGAGAACAGCATCGTACTGATGAATATGGAAACGATTTAGGAACTTTCCGTAGTAATATGTGGGCACTAACTGGTAGTTTTAGTACTTTGGTTTCTGAGAATTCATCAATTGGAGTGAATGCTAAAATCTTCCAACAGAACTTAATTGATAGAGGAACTGCTGCAGAAGCTGGAAAAGGTAAATCTACAGATTTCGCTTTTGATTTAGGTTATTTGTTAAAAACTAGAAAATTAAATTTTGGAGTAGCAATTTCTAATATAGGACCTAAAATTTCATTCATTGATGCAAATCAAGCAGATCCTGCTCCAACAAATATGAGAATGGGAATCAAATGGGAAGTATTTAATGACAATTTCAATCGCATTGACATTTTGTTTGATATAAACAAAATGTTGGTTTCTTCATATCCAGCTATGGATTGGGATGGTGATGGTATTGTTGGTGGTTATAGCGAGAATGGTTCTCAGGGTATGGGTGATTATAACAAAGATGGTCAAATAGAGATCGCACACACAGATCCTTGGTATTATGCTTGGGCTACTTCTTGGTTTGATGATTGGTATTTAGGCGGAGATATTGATTATCCTGGTTTACACAATGAAGATAGAGATGGTGTTATCGGTGGATGGAAATGGGAAGATGCCAATGGTGATGGAGTTATATCAGCAGAAAATCAAGGCTCAAATTCTGATCCAGATTGGGTCTATGAAGAAATGGTTGTAGATTCGAATGGAGAATACAATGAATTTGGCGTAAAAGAAAAAGGTACTGGAGATGAGCGCAAATTCTCCGCAGAATTAGAAGAAATAGTTTACAATTTTGGTTTGGAATATTGGTACACCGATTATTTTGTACTCAGAGGTGGATTTATTTATGATGAAGCTGGAAGTATAAAAGTACCAACATTCGGTGCAGGTATCAGGTTTGCTCAATACGGGTTCGATTTTGGTTATACAGCAGGTGAAGAAGGTCACCCAAGAGCAAACACGATGTTCTTCTCAATTAATATGGAATTCTAAATTGAGTATTTATTATAAATGGATTAAAGCCAATCATGAGTTTTGTTCATTAGTAACACACGACTTAAGTTGTGGGTTGTCAAAACTAAATGTTACTATCAACCATTTCAATGGTTTTCATTTTTGTCAATGTTAAAGATTAATCAAATCCTACTTGTTATTTTATTTCTCCAAATTGTATTTGGTAATAATTTCTACTCAAATTTACAAAAAGCTACTCCAAAACCAAACAACGAAACAGATATACATTTAATTGGAATTATGGTGGAATTCCAAGAGGAAGTTGTTGATGATCTAAATACTTGTGGTAATGGGATATTTCTAACTGAATATTCAGAAGCAAATGAGCGATGCGATGGATATTTTGTTGACAGACCTCCACATAATCGACTTTATTTTGAAGCTCAATTAGATGCTGTTGCAAACTATTATTCTTCTGTTTCAAATGAAAATGTTAGTATTGGATTTCATATGATTGATTCAGTTTATACACTACCTAAACCATTAGCTTCATATTCTCCAAATTCAATACAAAACGAAAATGCTGATTCTGATTCATTGTTGGGTAAGTTGTTTGTAGATGCAGTCAATTTAGCAAATTTAGAAATTGACACACTAATCACAAGCCAATCTCTGATTGTAGTATTTCACGCTGGTATTGGAGAAGATTTTGAGTATCCGTTCTTGGATCCTGCTCCTTATGATATTCCAAGTGCTTACATAGATGAAACTATGTTAGAAAAAATCAATGATAAACCTGTTGTCAATGGAATTGAAATTAATTGTGGTCTTTTACTACCGGAAACTCAAAATCATATCTACTACGATGCAATTGAGGATATATTTTGGAATGAAACAGATTATTGTGATTATCAAGTTGGCTTAACTGGTACATTCGCATTTTTATTAGGGTATCATTTTGGATTAACTCCTCTTTTTAACACAGACACAGGCGAGCCGGGAGTAGGTATATTCGGGTTAATGGATCACGGTTCCAATAATGGTCATGGAGTTATTCCTGCACCACCAACTGCTTGGACGAGAATTTATAATGGGTGGCAAGAACCTGAAATATTACAAGTTGAAAATTCTGATACTATCAATATTATTGCACGAGATTTAGAAGATAAAATCTATAAAATTCCAATTACAGAAAATGAGTATTTTCTGATTGAAAATCGAAATAATTGGATAGTAAATGAAAAAGACATAGAAACACTTCGGTCAGATAATTTGATTTCCGATGAAAAACTCGGACACTGGTTTGACACATTCATAGAATATTCTGATAGTATATCATTTTCTGAAGATTCAGTTATTATTGGTTTTGATAACTACGATTATGGATTACCAACTTCAGGATTATTGATTTGGCATATTACTGAACCAAATGAAAATGATATAACTAATGGAGTAAATAAAGATCCGAATAATCGAAAAATACACTTAGAAGAAGCAGATGGTGCTGTTGATATTGGTTTCACAAATTATGCACTGTTTGCTGATCCAACTGTTGGTTGGACTTGGGATATGTGGTATGATAATAATAGCGGTTATATTGATTCTAATCCAACGGAAGACGATGTTCGTTTTGACAATATAACTAGACCAAATACTCGTTCAAATTCTGGTTCATCGACTTATATTTCATTATCTGATATAAGCTCTGCAGGCGATACAATGAGTTTAATTTTTTCAATAACATCAGAATTTGAAGTTGTAAACTGGGGAGAAGCAGGACAGGAAATTATTGGTAATGGAGTTTATAATGGAAAGGGTCAGATATTTTACACAAGAAACGACAGTTTATTTTCAGTATATGATTCTGCATCCACCACAATGGACAAATTTATCCAAGAAGTAAGTGGAGATGTTTTTGTTTTAGATTCGCTTGGTTATTTTACAACAAAGCTTGATACTGGTAATGGATTTTGGTGGTTCGGCGAAAATGGGGAAAGTCATTGGTTTGAAGACGAACCAATCCACCCAATGGGTTATGTTCAATCAGTAGATAATTTGGAAGAAATAGTTGGTGCGTTATCATTGGGCGACATTGATGGCGATGGCCTTGATGAAATTATCACTAGAACAACCGATTTTGATATTAAAGTCAAAAATTACAATGGCACTTTTACAAATGGATTTCCTGTTGAAGGAGATTTTTCGTTCCATCCTCCTCTAATTGCAAATATTCTTGGAGATGAAAAACCAGAAATTATCTGCCGTGAGGATGATGATATAGTTATTTTGTCTAATGCAGGACAACGAGAAATGGAAATTGCTTCAGTTTATTCTTCCGCAGAATTGAGTATAGTTCCAAATTGGCGAATCACAGAAAATGACACTTTAGTGGCATTAGTTGACGGTCATCGTTTACTTCTGTTTCCACAGGATTCTGATCACAATTATTGGTTGAATCAGCATAGTCGTCCATCAAATTATCCGTTGGTTACGGGCAAACATTTTGAACCTAGCTCACAATCGAGCCAAAACCAAATTATAGCATACAACTATCCAAATCCAATAATGGATGGAGAAACCACTTTCCGCTACTATTTTGGTGAAGCATCATCTGTTAAAATTACAATTTATGATGCTACTGGATTTAAAGTTGACGAATTATCTCAAAGTGGATTAACTCCTCACGAATACAATGAGATTAGATGGAATGCTGAAAAATTTGATTCGGGATTATACTTCGCTGAAGTGAACCCAAATAACGGAGAAGCCATATTGGTTAAAGTGGTTGTAATTAGATGAATAATTACGAATTACGAGTTGGAGCGAAGCGGAGACTGGCAAGTTCAATTCTGAAATTCTTCCGAATTTCCATTTTCTTCGTTCTATTTTCGATAGTGTTTTCACAATCTTGGTATAATCATTCTGAGTTAAATTGGCAAACAATCGAGACCGACCATTTTATAATCCACTTCCATAATGATAGCGAAAGAAGTGCCCGTGAAGCTTCAATAGTTGCCGAACACATTTACGGACCAATAACCGCAGTTTATCAGTTTGAGCCAGATTCTAAAACTCACATCATCATTAAAGATGTAAACGACAGCTCAAACGGAATGGCATTTTATTACGACAATAAAATCGAAATTTGGGCAAGACCGTTAGATTTTGATTTGCGTGGATCTCATCGATGGATTCAAAATGTAATTACACACGAGTTTACGCATATTATTCAGATTGGTGCTTCTATGAAGTATAATCGCCAGTTTCCCGGAGCTTATTTCCAAATGATGGGTTATGAGAAGGAAAAGCGAAAAGATGTCCTTTACGGGTATCCAAATGTCATCATTTCCTATCCAATTCCTGGGACGGCTGTTCCGCCTTGGTTAGCTGAAGGAACTGCGCAGTATATGTATCCAGGAGCAAATTTTGATTTTTGGGATACAAATCGCGATATGATTCTTCGAGATAGAGTTTTAAACGATAATCTTTTAACATTTTCTGAGATGAATTCGTTTGGTAAACGAGGGATTGGTAATGAATCAATTTACAATCAAGGATTTGCATTTGTTAGCTATTTAGCTGAGCGATTTGGAATCGGAGTATTGAGTAAAATATCTGAATCTTTAGCAAAACCGTTTAACTATTCAGTCAGAAAAGCTATGAAAGATGCTACCGGGATTGATGGCCAGGTTCTCTACGATGAGTGGAAACTTTATCTTATGAAGAAATATATGTGCGCAATGTGTGGAGTAATTGATGACCAAACTACAGGAATAATTCTTGAAGATACTGGCACAACTAATGTTCATCCGGTTTGGTCTCCGAATGAATCTCAATTTGCGTTTTTATCGAATAAAGATAACGATTATTTCAGTCAAACAGATTTATTTATTTATTCATTTGATGATTCCTCTTCAAAAAAAATTATGGGTGGAGTTCAAACAGCACCGACTTGGCTAAACGATTCTACTTTAATTTATTCTAAAAAAAGTAAACCTAATAAAAATGGTTCAAAATATTACGATTTGTATAAATTAGATTTAATTGAAGAAGAGGAAGAGAGATTAACAACTGATGCACGGTTGACATCTCCTGTATTCAATAAAAAGTTGAATTTGATTGCTTCTATTACTTCGTATGACGGAACATCCAATATTATGGTTAGTGATGCTGATTCGATTGATTTTAACCCAATTACCAATTTGAATAACGGCTTACAGATGTTCTCTTTGAGTTGGAAAGATGAAAATATTTTGGTTGATGCAGTTGACAATCACGGAAGACAGATTTATCAACTTGATATTTCTAACGGAGATATTAAGACGATAATTGATGAATATTGGGATACTCGAGATGTTGTGAGTTCTCAAAATCAACTAGTTAATTCAGACGATAAAAGCGGAATATTCAATTTATACTTAAGTGGAAAAGGATACATCACAAATGTTACCGGCGGTGCATTTATGCCGGATGTATCCGAAGCTGGAAAAATTCTGTATAGTCTGTATGAAAATGGTAGATATAGAATTGCTTTGGTTGAGAACTTTGAAATAATAAATGAAAAATATGTGGGTTATTCGAGTGAGTTTTGGCAATCTATTCCAAACTCAGAGTTGATTACAGAGCAAAATAAATCAGAAGCCAAACCATATAAAGATACAATGTCCAAACCATTTGTGTTGCCGCGAGTGATGTTTGATTACGGAACAGTAAAGTTCGGGGCGTATGTTTATGCAACAGATGTTTTAGATAAATTATTTGTATTTGGTGGTGCTTCAATTAACACACTTAAAGATAAAGATTTATTTTTAATGTTTGAATTCAAAAAGTTGAAACCAACATTTTACACAAATATCTATGGAATTCAGAGAAATATTTATGATATGCGAACTGAATTAGATGGTTATGGTTCTGGTTCTCAACAAATTTCTGACATTAGTTTTACTCTGTTTGCATCTGATATAGGATTTCGTTTTCCAATTAAATCTCATAAAATACATTTAGAATATTCTTATCAGAATTATCACCAAACAGTCTATATTAACAAAATAGCAGATTTAACTGTCCATCAGCCAGGATTTGGCTTTGATTATTATCGAGGACATTCACTTAAAATTAAGGGTAAATACAGAGCAAGAAAACCTGAATATGCAGGGAATATGTTGCCATCTAACGGATATGAATTGGATTATCAATTTTCCTACGAAAACAATCAATTTATGGAAGGATTGAATTTTGATGAAGGAACCATTCGTACAGAGTTTGCACCAAATCATACTTACCGTTTAGAGATTGATGCTGAAAAACATTTCACATTTAACCACGCAAATAAAATAGTAGCTTCGATTTCTTCTCAAATTGGGGTAATATCTAACCCTGAAATTGATGATTTCTTTCACTATTTCGGTGGTGGATTACCCGGGATAAAAGGTTATACTTATTTTGATTCGACGCTTACAGGTCCATATAAAGTTATTGGAACTGGTGTAGTTAGATTTCCTTTGTTCAAAGAAAAGAGTATTTCTGTTGCACATCTAAATTTTCAGAATTTGTCCGTTGGGGTAATTGGACAGGCAGGCGGAGCATTTAGTGGAAAATTGAGAAATTATATTGATAGTAGAGATTTTAAAAGTTCTGCAGGCGTTGAGTTGAGATTGAGTGGATTTTCATTTTATGCTTATCCAACTGCAATAACTTATGAATATCATCAAGCTATAACTGATTTGGATGAGAATGGAAAACACTATTTTACTTTGTTATTTGATTTTTGATTAGAGAAGGAGAAGGAAATTTTATGAAAAAAATAATTATGATTTTAGCATTAGGATTTCTATTTGCAGAAATACCGGATAATTTCGATAAATTTAATATGTTAAACACACTCAATGATTCTTCTTTAACTCTTCAAGATTCAGTAATGTATTCACAGAAGAATACTGTAAAATACCCAGGTAAAGCTATGATATTTTCAGGAATCGTGCCTGGTTTAGGTGAACTATACAATGGCGATTGGAAACGAGCACTATTATTTGCAGGATTAGAAGTAGCATCTTGGTCAACTTGGTATTATTATAATCAACAAGGAGACGATCAAACACTACTATTTGAACAGTATGCGGATGATCATTGGAGCTTTAAGGAATGGGTAACTGATTATAATAGTTGGGATGATGTTGATTCAGAGTACAGAATTCTTTTTGAGAAAATCGACACATATGGTGAAATAAGTGATACATCTTACGAAGCAATATTTGAAGGTAGCCACAGTATGTCATTTTATTATGATGGTGGTTGGCATTCAACTACCGATGAGTATTTTAAAGAAAATTATGATGATTTTAATCTTGATAGTGTGGTTGTTGATAAAGATAATGCTTATTATGAAAATATAGGAAAATATAATCACTTTTTTGCAGGTTGGGATGATGCTTGGAACACACTATCAATTGATAATAATAATCAAATCTATATAGGAACGGAGTGTACATATTTTTATATTAAAGATGCAGATGGAAATGATATTACAGAACATTTTCAATATAATTCTACAACAGGAGAATTGACAACGGATTATGAGTATTCCTCAATAGAAGTATCTTACTCTTCTATTTCAATTTTCGACAATGACGGTTACCTTGTAGCTAAATCTCCTAATAAATGGAAATACAGAGATATGCGAAAACAAGCAAATGATTTTAAGACTATTGCGGGATATGCAGTATCAGCTGTACTTTTAAATCACGTTGCAAGTATGATAGATGCAGTATTTGTAACCAGAAACAGTAATAGAAAACGAGAACAGAATTTTTCTGCGAGATTACAGTATAATCCAAAAAACAAATATGGTATTGGCGGACTTGAAGTATCTTTCAAGTGGTAGCAAGATTTGAATTTAGTGTTTAAATATCAAAAGAATATTGGTATTAATTACGGAGTGAATCAATGAAAATAACAAAAACTATAATAATAATTTTAACTCTACTCTTAGCGTTTAATTGTGCACACAAAAAATCAGCTGATAAAGAAGATTTAACAGCTAGATTTGAAAAAGGCAAAGAGTATTACGAAAAAGAAAAATATAATAAAGCAAAGGTAGAATTTGATTTTATTACAATGAAAAGTAGAGGAACACAATTAGCTGTTAATGCTCAGTACTATTTGGGAGAATTGTTATTCAAACAAGAAAAATATATAGAATCTAGCGTTGAGTTTGCTCGATATATCAGATTATCAAGAGATCCAGAAAAAGTGGAACTTGCTAGGTTTAGAATGTGTGAATGTGCCTTAAATTCGTCTATGGAGTATCAAAAAGATCAATCTGGCAGTACGAGAGCTCTTGATGAGTTTCAAGCGTTTATTGAGGATTATCCAGAATCTAAATATGTAAAGGAAGCTGGACTTTCGATTGAAAGTGTTAGAAATAAATTAGCTAAAAAAGAGTATGAAACTGCCCGATTATACCTTAAACTTGAGGAATATGAGGGTGCACTTATTTATTTCCAATCTGTTCTTAATTTGTATTATGATACTCAATATGCTGATGATTCTAGAATTGGGATAGTTTTCACTTATATTTTGAATAATAAACGAGAAAAAGCTGAATTGTATCTGTTAGAGAATCAGTATAATTTTGCATCTCCAGAGAAATATAGAGAAGCTCAAACAATTCTGACAAATACTAAAGCAGGTAAATTGACAATGTCAGAATATATGAGATTATATAAGTGAAAATATATTTTTTAGGTGGTTCGTTTGACCCTCCTCATTTAGGTCATTTAGGAATTGCGGAATATTGCATTCCTCACTGTGATAAATTCTTATTTATTCCAGCAAAACAATCTCCACATAAAGAAAATATACCTTTTGCATCGAATAATGATAGAATTGCAATGTTGGATATTATGTCAAAAAGTAATCCTAAAATTGAGATTGATACATTTGAAATTGAATCTAATTCAACAAACTACACTTTACATACTGTTGAACATTTAGAGGAAAAATACCCACAATCTGAGCTGACTATGGTTATTGGTCTGGATCAATTGAAAAGAATTAAAGAATGGTATAAAATAAATAGTTTGTTAAAAAGAGTAAAAGTAATTTGTTTTAATCGAGATGGAATTGAAAAAAACAACTTGGACAAAGTAGAAATTATACCAGATTTCAAGATTGTTGTATCATCAACAGAAATACGGAAATTGTTAGCTCAAAATAACACAAAAGTACATAAATATTTAGATAATAAAGTTTATAATTTTATAAAGAGAAAACAATTATACTTATGATGGATATATTACAAAACATTATTATTTTTAGTCTTGGAGCTGGACTATTGTATTTTGGTGCTGAATATTTGATAAGCAGTGGGGTGGAGATCGCTAAGAAATTCGGTGTATCTTCAGTCGTAATTGGTATTACAGTTGTTGCATTTGGAACAAGTTTACCTGAATTAATTGTTAGTATTTCAGCTAATATGCGAGGAGAAACAGGAATTGTACTTGGTAATGTAATTGGCTCAAATATCGCCAATATTGGTTTAGTTCTAGGAACTTCAGCTCTGATAACTCCTATTATTTTCAATTTTAAGGAATCAAGAAAAGATTTATACATTCTTGGTGGTGTTACATTATTGTTTACTTTTTTCTTGATTCCTGGATATTTGTTTAGAATCGAAGGGATTATTTTCATTCTCTTATTGCTTGGATTTTGTTTCTATCTTTTCAAAAAGAATAATTATAATGATGTAGAAAGTAACAAATCATTACCATTAAAAGTTGTTGTATTGCTTATTTTGGGTGTTCTCGGATTATGGTTAGGTTCAGAACTGTTTTTGATGGGAGCTATAAGAATTGCCGAAATATTTGGTGTATCTTCAGCTGTGATTGGAATGAGTTTGGTTGCGTTAGGAACCTCACTTCCTGAATTAGCTACTTCTGTTGTTGCTGCATCAAAGGGGAAACCTGAAATTGCAGTTGGGAATATTATCGGATCTAATTTATTTAATATTCTTGCAGTATTGGGCATTACCCTATTTGTTAGAGAAATTAAATTTGAGTTTGCAGAAATTGCTTTAAATACTGGTATAATGGTATTTCTAACTATTTTATTGATACTATTTCTTAAACTTCAAAACGGTCTCAACAGATTTGTTGGATTATTCTTATTATCTTTGTACTTCATTGCAATATATTTTACAATATCAAATCCACTCATTCCGTAATCCATTTAGTAATCGGTATTAGTTAGTTAAAAGATAGTATTCCTCGTCTAATAACAGGAATAGTATTCAAAAATAATATTTTAACATTATTTGTAGATATCCAATAATTGTAATCTAACTCGTAATGGAACAGTAATAAATTTATTACAGGAATTAAAATATGATAATAGTAAATTTATTGCTCCTGCCTATAAACGAAAAAAGCGTGGCAAACTGTTACAATAGTAGTTGTTCGCCACGCTTTTCCTATCTTAAACTATATGCGTTGTAGGAATTAAACTTAAATAACTATGAAATCAATTATACAACTTTGTGTTATTTGTAGTCTGATTTGGTGCCAACCTGAATATCTAGTAAAAAAATATTCTGTAAATGATGGTTTGAGCCAAAGTCAGGTTATGGCGATAAACCAAGATAAAATGGGTTATTTGTGGATAGGAACCAGAAAAGGGCTGGACAGATTCGACGGTGATGCATTTATAAAATATACAAAATCCTCTCACCCAGTATTTTCAAGTAATTCAATAAGAGATGTTCAAGTTGATAAGAATAACAGAGTTTGGGTTGCTACAGATAATGGATTTTTTGGGATTGATGTACAATCTGACGGACAGATATCAGGTGGAGTTGGTCCATTTGTTAAGAATAAAGTCGTTTTTGATATACTGATTGATTCAAATGAAATATTTGTAGCAACTTCCAATGGGGTTTACAATTTTTTAGATATTTTACATCCAAAACAAAGACATCATCTTAATATTGAAAATGAGGAAGATTGTTTGATGATTGAATTTATGGATGATAAAAGAAACAAAATCGTCTGTTATTCATCATCTAGTTATTATAAAATTGGCTTAAACTATGAGATTACGAAATTACCCTACGATATTGGAATATCGTTTCATTCATATTTAAATCCGGAATCAGCTACTTTAATTGTACCCTCCGTCACCAATTTGGCTATTACTGAAAATGGTGCCAAGATTAAAAATATGTTAGATATTAATTGTTTTGATATTGTTAAAAATGGTAATAATTATATTCTGGGAACACTTTATGACGGAATATATATTTTAGATGAAAAGTTTGAGATCATTAAAAAAATATCTTCAGATAAAATATCTCCAGCTATCAGAAGGATATTTATTGATGAAGAATCCAATTATTGGATTGGAACAGATGGTGGAGGATTATATCTCGTTACAAAAAATAGTTTCAAATCTTATACAACAGATAACGGGCTTCCTGATAATATTATTTGGTCAGTGAAATCTGATACTAATAATCAAACAACTTATGTCGGTACTTATAATGGTATTGTTGAAATTTCTGATACTGGGGTGCAATACCATGACTTCAATAAGGAACTTTCTAATTTATCTATCAACGCAATAGAAATTGATAATAATGGTGGTTTGTTTATAGGGACTGACTTGTATTTAGATTATGTTAGTCCTGATAGAAAAACCGTAAAACAGTTCAATCAATCGGAGATGTCTTTATCTAAAAGTGCTATAATTCATACACTTAAATTTGATAACGAAGAAAATTTATGGGTTGGTACAGATTATCATCCGAACATATTAAAATATTCTTTTGATGGGAATTGGACTCCATATGATTTTGGGAAGAACTTTGATGAAGATATTGTTAAAGATATTGAGTTTGATTCCTCTGGTGATATGTGGATAGCATCAGATAACTATATTGCAAGAAAAAATAATAATTTTTGGGATTCATTTTATTTGAACGGTATTAAAATATATGATTTTGAAATTCTTGAAAATGGTGAAATAATCATTGGTTCGGATGAAGGAGTTTGGCAATTATTTGGTAATGAATTTATTAGACCTCAAACTAATGTAGATTCTCTATTTACAGTATATTTTGTAAAGGAAGACTTTCAAAACAATATTTGGTATGGCACGGATAACGGAGTTATATGCGAAAAGTCAAATGGTGAATTTCACTATTTCACTCAAAAACACGGATTGATAGGAAATGAAACCAATGCACGAGCAGTCGCGATCGATCATAAAGGTTCAGTATGGATTGGAACAATTGATGGAGTATCGCAATATTTAGGGACAGAAGAAGAGTCTGATGTAAGCCCAAAAGTCTATATTCATTCTTTATCAACGAAATCTCAAAAATATATTGATTTTAGTGAGAGCATCAAATTTAGCGAATCACCTTCGATATTTAACTTTGATTATGGGTCGGTTTTATTAAATCGATCAGATCCAATAGAGTATGGTATCAGATTGCTTGGACTTGAAGATGAATGGCGATGGACAGAATCAGACGAAGCTGTATATGGTAGTCTTAAAGGTGGACAATATAAATTCCAAGTAGTTGGAAGATTATCACCTAAGAATCAAAGTGAAATTGTTGAAATATCCTTTTCAATAAGTCTCAATATCTTTGAGAGTCCATTTTTCTATTTTGGATTACTAATTTTAACAATACTTTTAACTTGGCATTTTGTTTTATTATTTAGAAAAAGACAGGACGAAAAATTAAAGCGCAAAGTTGAATTTTATTTTTTCAGAGAAAAATTTTGTATTAGAGTTTTAGGTAATATTTTATCGAGTACAATTATTCAATCAAACAAAATTAGATCATTATTTGAACTAATTGTATTATACAGTCTAATAGAAGAAAAAGGAATAGAACAGACAATTGTCATGAAACAGTTTTGGCCAACAGGAACATCAGCACAGAAGAAAAACAGGCGTAATGTAGCTATATCAAAAATTCGTTCTGTGTTTGATAAAAAGAAACATGGTCAAGTAATCTCTATAAATGATGGTTATTATATCCTAGATCTTGATAGTAATTTTGTTTATTGTGATGTTCTTGATTTTATAAAATGTTTCAAATTAGGAGAAAAATTCGTTAAGCAACAGAGTATTTCAAGAGCTGTTGAGTTTTACCAAAAAGCTGTTATTCTGCATGGCTCTTCAGGTCTTCTTATAGAAAGTGATAATCCGTTGATATTAACTTATCGAAGAGAGTTTCTTCAAAATGCTAAAATAGCTGCATCTTATATATTATCTCATGAAAAAGAAATTTCAAATAAAGATACAATTGATCTATGTTATAAAATCGACAAACTGCAAGTTATCAAATCACAATCTTATCTTAGAAAATAGAATAGGACTCTTTCAGATTATTTGAGATAATAATCTGAAATAATATTTTGCCAAATATCTAATTATCTTTCGTTGTTTAATGTCCCCTTATCTGAGTAATTTTACCCAATGATTAGTTTCGAAAATGTAACAGCAACATACTCTAAAGATGTTGGGATATTCAATTTATCTTTTCACATTCCAAGTGGGGAAATGGTATTTATCATGGGACCAACAGGAGCTGGAAAGTCAACAGTCCTCCGAGCAATTTACAATGATATTCAAATTTCAAATGGAAAGATTATTGTTGATGGTGAAGATATCACAAAACTAAAACAAAGGCAAATTCCGTATTACAGAAGGAAAATTGGTATGATATTCCAAGATTTCAAATTATTACCAGACCGTACTTTGTTCGAAAATGTTGCTCTTCCTTTGAGAATTCTTGGAACACCAAAAAAAATTATCGTACAGAAAGTACGCGATACACTTGATAAAGTTGGCTTAGTAGATAAATGGAAAGAACTACCTAACCAACTAAGTGGGGGAGAACAACAAAGAGTCTCAATTGCTAGAGCTTTGGTTAAAGATCCAATTATCATACTTGCTGATGAACCTACTGGAAATCTTGATTTGAATATCTCTGATGAAATATTGGATATTATGGAAATGGTAACCAAGTCAGGAACTTCAGTTTTAATGTGTACACATAATTTTCCATTGGTTCGACCAAGAAAAAAGAATTTTTTGGAATTAAGTAAAGGCCGTTTATTATAATGTTCAGCAAAGCTATTTTTTTGATATACGAGAGTGTAAGAGGTCTCTTTAGGGCAAAAATACCTGCGTTGATTTCGTCTGCTACAATTACAATTACATTAGTTATATTTAGCATTTCTTACTTCAGTTATATCAATCTTGTTGGGTTTTCATATGATTTCAAAAAACAGTATCAAATTGATGTGTTTTTCGATACTGATTTAGATCGCTCAGAGAGCTTAAATGTTTTTAACTCGATTTTACTTATTGATGGGATTGAACAAGGCAGTTTTGTAGATAAAGATGACGCTTCACGAATATTTGAATCGTACTTTACCGAAGATGTTGAACAAATAATTGGGTATAATCCACTACCAATGGGTGGGAAATTTGAACTATCAATTGAACAGCGTAATCCTAATGGACTGCGAACTATTGTCAACGAAATTAGATTAATTCCCAAAGTTGAGCAAGCAACATATCAATCAGGAATGATTGCTCGCGTGGATAAAATCATTGAAAATGTTCTTGGAAGTAGTGTCATTGCAGGAATTATAATATTTCTGGTATCGGTAATTTTAGTATCAAACACAATTCGCCTTATTATACATTCGAAAGAGGATAATATTGCAACCCTTCATCTTTTAGGTGCGAGTAATATATTTATAAAAATCCCATTTCTTCTTGAAGGAGTGTATCAAGGACTCATCGGCGCAGGATTTTCTATAGGAATATTATGGCTTTTAAAAGCACTATTGGATTATATCGTAACTCCTTTTGTTCCAATTGATTTAATAAATCCTAATTTTATTATATCAGGAAACTTATGTATTGGAACTTTCTTGGGACTAGTTGGAAGTTACAGGGGAATTTCAAAATACTTAAAATAACTGAATTAATTCAAAATGTTCCAGTTGGCTCTCTCATCTCTTGGTTAAGAATAGTCTATTTTATTAAATTTAGAATCTTTATTAAGAAGTAATTTGTACATTTGATATTGAAAAATTAAGGAAAAATTAGATGACAGTTAAAAAGTCTAACAAAGACACAAAATCTAAAGTTAAAAATAATTTAAAGTCCAAAAAGTCTAAGGATAGTATTTCTATAAAAAAAATTGAGAAAAAAAATAAAGATACCCATGATAAATTAAATTTACTAACCAAAGATCGAGATTTGTTAAAAGAAAAAAATGTTCGTTTGCTTGCTGAGTTTGATAATTACAAGCGTCGCACAATAAATGAGAAAAGCGATCTACTCAAATATGCAGCACAAAAATTAGTTAAGGATATTCTGCCAATAATGGACGATTTGCAGAGAACAATTGAATCAACATCTAACTCAAAAGATCTTAATAAACTGTTAGATGGTATCAAGCTTGTTAAAGAAAAGTTCGAAATCACATTAACAAAAAACGATATTGTTGGTTTTAAATCTAAAGGTGAAAAATTTGATGCAGAACTTCATGATGCTCTTATGAGCAAAGAAACAGAAGAAGAAGATGGAATTATTTTAGAGGAATTTGAAAAAGGTTATAAATATCATGATAAAATTATTCGTCATGCTAAAGTTATTGTAAATAAAGCGATTGTTAACAAATGAGAGATTATTACGAGATATTAGGTGTTGATAAGAATGCTTCCAGTAATGAAATCAAAAAAGCTTATCGGAAAGTAGCGATGAAATATCATCCTGATAAAAATCCAGAAGATGAACAAGCTGAGAAGAATTTCAAAGAAGCTGCTGAAGCATATTCAATTCTCAAGGATGATAATAAAAGAGCAAGATATAATCAGTTTGGACATTCTGGTTTTGAAAATGCAAGTGGATTTGGTGGTGGTGGTTTTACTGACATAAACGATATTTTTAGTACTTTTGGAGATATCTTTTCAGGAGGTGGTTTTGGTGATATTTTCGGGAGAAGAACTCAAGGGAGACAGTACCACCAAAAGGGTAGTGACCTTAAAATATCTATAGGACTAACTTTAGAAGAAATCCAAAAAGGCACAACTAAAACTGTAAAAATAAAGCGATTAGAAGCTTGTGGAGATTGCAACGGAAGTGGAGCTAGACCAGGCACAAAACCAACTACTTGCCCTACTTGCCACGGAAATGGTGAAGTTCGCCAAGTTCAGCAGTCATTTTTAGGTCAAGTTATTAATGTTCAACCCTGTTATCAATGTAAAGGAAGTGGAGAAATTATTTCTAATCCATGTCGTTCGTGCCGTGGCGACGGTAGAGTCAAGAAAACTTCTACTATTGAAATCGAAATTCCACAAGGCGTTTCTACCGGAAATTACATGACAAAACAAAACGAGGGAAATCACGGACCTAAAGGTAGTATTCCGGGTAATCTGATAGTGTATTTTGATGAGAAAACACATCAATTATTTACTCGCGATGGAAACAATATTTTGCTAGAGACATGGATACAATATCCTCAAGCTGTCTTTGGTGAAACAATAGAAATCCCAACTCTTGCTGGAAAAGTCAAACTCAAAATACCTGCAGGAATCAAATCAGGGCAAGTGTTACGACTAAAAGGTAAAGGGATTCCAGAATTGAATAGTCACAGACAAGGAGATTTGTTAGTTAAAGTCCAAATTCTAACTCCATCAAAATTAAGTGGAAAAGTAAAAGATTTACTAAAGTCCTTGAAACAAGAATTACCAGTTGAACCAAAATTTGAAAAATTCAGTTAATGAAGATATTTACTAAGCAAGAGAAAAGTATAATTTTGGTATTGTCTTCTCTGCTTGTAGTGGGTATTATTGGATTAATTGCAAAAAAATATATGTTCGATGGGAATTCTGACAATCTTAGACTTGTTGGGATATCGGAAGAAATTTCTAAAATTTATTCTAACATTGAGAAAGATTCTAATGAGGAATATTCTATTAACATTAACACAGCTGATGAAATTGAAATGGTTGATTTACCTGGCGTTGGACCGGTTCTTGCAAAAAGGATAATTGAGAAGAGAAAAGAGATGGGTGGGTTTAAGGATTTAGATGATTTATTGAAAGTGTCTGGAATTGGACCTAAGAAATTCAGAAAAATATTGCCATATATAACTTTTGAATGAGGTGAAATATGAAGAATGAAATTCGCGAAGTAATATCAACAAACGATTCTCCTACACCGATTGGAACCTATTCTCCAGGAATCAAAACCGACAACTTAATTTTCACTTCAGGACAGATTGCAATAAATCCCGAAACTGGAGAGATGGTTCAAGATGACTTTGCATCGGAAATTCGACAAGCAATGGACAACCTCAAAGCAATTATCGAAGCCGGTGGAAGTTCAATGAATAAAATTGTAAAAATCACGGTATATTTGACTGATTTGAAAAATTATGACATTCTCAATAGAGTATTCTCAGTATATTTTACAGATGAACTTCCAGCTCGATCTGCTGTTGAAGTATCTGCACTCCCTAAAGGTGCAAATGTAGAAATAGAAGCTATTGCATTGGTGGAAAAATAAACTGTGAAACTATTAACTAAACTGCTTATTTTTATGATAATCGGATTATTTCTGATTAATTTCAGTTTTTCGCAGGAAAGTTATATTGATTCGACAAAAATAAAAAATCCGAAACTGGCTTGGAAATTAAGCGTTATTCCAGGACTTGGTCAAATTTACAATGGTAAATACATCAAAGCAGTTGGGTTTATGTCCGCAGAATATTACGCCACAAGTAAATTTGTAGAATATAAAAATTCAACATCAATCGGGAAACGAAACACTTGGGCGTGGTGGATGGTTGGATTATTTGTAATGGGAATGCTGGATGCTTATGTAGATGCCCAGTTATCTACTTTCCCAAAAAAGAATGTAATAGCAGAAAATTTTACAGAAAGTGAAATGGATACTTCGAAAATAGAAAATCAAACGATTGAATTAGATACGGAGAGAGAATAATATGTGCGGTATAATGGGGATATTTGGAAATCCTGAAGCATCAACATTGACTTATATGGGCTTATATGCCCAACAACATCGTGGTCAAGAGGGTGCTGGAATTGTCTCCTCAAATGACGGTAGCCTCCATCGCCATATGGGGCTTGGATTGGTGTCTGATGTATTTCATAATCACGACATATTTAATGAACTTCCCGGTGATTGTGCAATTGGACATACAAGATATTCAACTACTGGTAATGACGACCCCAAAAATGTTGGTCCGTTAATGTTCAATATTGATGATTCCACGATTTCAATTGCTCATAATGGTAACTTAGTGAATATTGCTGAGATTAGGAAGGAACTTCAAAAAAACGGAGCAATTTTCCAAACTACTACCGATACAGAGATTATAATTCATCTTATGGCTCACGAAGAAGGCGAAACGGTTGATGTACGATTAGAAAAAGCACTTCAGAAAATTGAAGGTGCTTATTCATTACTCGTGATTACTGAAAATGAACTAATTGCTGCAAGAGATCCACACGGAATAAGACCTTTGTGTTTGGGAAAACTCGGAGAGACTACAATTTTAGCATCAGAAACTTGTGCTTTGGATTTACTCGGTGCTTATTTTATACGCGATATAGAACCTGGTGAAATGGTAATAATTGACAAAAACGGGTTGCGTTCAAAACAATTTACCGAGAAGAAACCAACGAAGCATTGTATATTTGAATATATCTACTTTTCTCGCCCGGATTCTAAAATATTTGGAGAAAATGTGGATAAACTCCGGCGGAAATTTGGGAAAGTGTTAGCAGAAGAAAGTAGTATTGATACTGCAGATATTGTGATTTCTGTTCCAGACTCAAGCAATACTTGTGCATTGGGATATTCTCGTCGGTCGGATACAAAATATGATATCGGTCTAATCCGAAATCATTATGTGGGGAGGACATTTATATTTCCTTCACAGAAACTTCGTGACTTATCTGTTAGATTGAAATTCAATACAGTTAAAGGAGTGCTCAACGATAGGGAAGTGGTAATTGTGGATGATTCCATAGTCCGTGGAACTACTCTAAAAAAGCTCGCAAAACTTCTTCGTGATGGTGGTGTGAAAAAGGTTCATGTCCGAATAAGCTCACCACCTGTTCGATATCCTTGTTTTTATGGAATGGATTTTCCAACCAAAGAAGAATTAGTAGCAAATGGTCGCGAGCTTGAAGATATTAAAAAAGTTATTGATGTAGATACCCTTCAATACCTATCCCTTGAGGGATTGTTGAGATCAATGAGTATTGACGGAGATAATTTCTGTACGGCGTGTTTTTCTGGGAGCTATCCAATTAAAATTAGAGGACAAAATGATAAAAAAGTTTTTGAAAAATAATCCGATCCACAGAAAAATAGTACCGGTATTTGATATATTATTTTTGTTAAGACCAACGCTATTTTTTCCGGTTTGGGTGATGATTGTCGTTGGAATGGCAATGGCAAAAATGCAATTTACTGAATATCCGATTTGGTTGGTTGCATTTGATGTGAAAGTGTTTATTCTGTTTATTGGATTTTCATTTATTTCTGCGAGTACATTTATTTTAAATCAGATTAAAGATGTAGATAGCGACAATGTCAATAAAAAATTATTTATTGTTGGAAATAAGATTAAAATAACAAAAGCTGAACTGATAATGAAAATTTCGTTGGGCATTGGAATATTATCTTTAATAATTGTGAACTTTGGAATTCTACTAATAGGTTTGTTATTATTTTTATTTTGGGGAGTTTTATACAATCTGAAACCACTCGAAGCCAAAAAGAAACCGATTATTGGTGCTGTAATCAATGCGATAGCAGGATTCCTTCTCTATTTTGCTGGATGGGTTATGGCGTTTTCGGAAGAAGGCATTGGATTTTTCTCATCAATCAATTTGGACTTATTCACTTCGCTATCTCCGTATATCTTGTGTTTTATTGCTGTATCGCTATTGACCACAATCCCAGATAGAAAAGGGGATTCTGAAACTAATGCGACTACATTTGCAGTGAAATTCGGATTTCTTCCAACAATTGTATTAGCAACTATTTTGGTTTTAATCGCATTTGTTGTCGGGTTAAAACTGAGTGATCCAATTAGTTCAACAGCTACGATTGTAGCACTACCATTTTACATTGTAACTATATTCAGAAGAAAAGAAAGTGATGTTCTTAGAACAATTCGCTATTCTATTTTCTTACTATCATTTTTTGTGATGGTTGTTTATCCGTGGTTATTTCCAGCGGTATTTATTGTGTTTTATTTGAGTAAATACTATTATTGGCATAGATTTGATTTGCATTACCCTACTTTTGTAGTAGAAGGTTAGATACAACAATAAAAATAATATGATAAACATAAAAAAAAATAAATGTGATTTTTGTGGGACTTGTGTTTCTGTTTGTCCTGTGGACTGCATCGAATTAAAAGAAGCATCAATTTCAATAAACAACGAAATATGCACAGATTGTAAACTCTGTGTAGAAATTTGTCCAATCGAAGTATTGGAGGTTGTAGATGAAAACTAATTATGATGTTATAATTGTAGGTGGTGGTCCTGCTGGTTCAATTGCTGGTAAAATGATTGCAGAATCCAGTGTTAGCGTTTGCATTCTCGAAAAGGATAGAGATATTGGTTATCCTGTCAGATGTGGGGAGGCAGTTAGTGAGGGCGGTCTTCGTCAATTCGTAGAGCCAAGAGATTCGTGGATTGCTACTAAAATATCAGAGTTTAGATTAATATCTCCAAATGGAACAAAAATTGATGCTCATTTAACATCACAACAAGGATTTATTTTAAACAGGCGAATATTTGATTACGATTTAGCACAAATTGCATCCGACAAAGGTACAGAAATATATACCAAAGCGTATGTTAGTGATTTAATTGTCGAGAACAATAAAATCTGTGGTGTAAAAGTCGAACATTTTGGAGAAGAAAAAGATATTCGTGCAAAACTAGTTATTGGTGCTGATGGAGTAGAATCTCGTATTGGTAGATGGGCTGGACTTAGAACGCAGTTAAAAATGAAAGATATTGAATCCTGTGTTCAATACACAGTTGCCAATGTTGATGTTCATCCAAACAGAATTGATTTTTACATGGGCGAAACATATTCTCCAGGAGGATATTTATGGGTATTCCCAAAAGGAAATGGTATGGCGAATATCGGACTTGGAATTAGTGGCAAATTCAATGGTCAGAAATCTGCCAAAAAATGGTTAGATGAATTTATGGACAGAGAATATCCTAACGCTTCAATTCTAACAACTGTTTGTGGTGGAGTTCCGTGTGCTAAACCTATGAAAAATCCCATAACTGATAATTTGATGTTGATTGGAGATGCCGCACATTTTGTGAATCCAATGACCGGAGGTGGAATTATATCTGCTATGAAATCAGGTTGGATTGCAGGACAAGTAGCCAGCGAATCAATCAAGAAAAATGATACTTCGGCGGAACAACTTCAGAAATATGCTAAAGAAGTAAAGAAAGCTTTTGGCGATAATCACAAAAGATTTTATAGAATAAAAGAAACTATTTCCGAATTTTCCGATGCTGACCTTAACGGTATTGCTGAAAAAATAGCGAAAATTCCCGTTGGTAATCGAACTTTAACCAAAATATTTAAAGCGGCGGTTTCCAAAAAACCATCATTAATTTTGGATGTGGTGAAAGTGTTTACTGGAATTTGAGAGAAAGTTTAAAGGATATAATAATAATGATTGAAGAATTGCGATTTATAATCAATGACTTTCAACTTTATTTCTTTGTGGTAAAAAAGAGAGGTTATTAGCACTTGTAAATGACAATTGATAATTGAAAATGCTCCCTGCTTTTTGCTAATGAAAAGAGAAAACATAATATTAAATGGTAAACAAACTTAATATCAAAGAATTATTGAAATCGCTCAAACTGAGTGAATTCATTGCTTTCGATCTTGAAACAACAGGATTAAATCCACAAAATGATTCAATAACAGAAATATCAGCATATCGTTTTGTTGATGGAAAACCAGCAGAAGAGTATTCAACTTTAGTAAAACCAACAATTCGTATTCCTGATGAAATTGTAGAATTGACAGGAATAACAAACGGGATGGTCAACAATGCTCCAAAAATTGCAACAATTCTTCCCAAATTATTGGACTTTATAGGAACAACACCTCTTGTTGGGCATAATGTGGGATTTGATATTGGATTTATTGAGAATCAGCTTAATAAAAACGATTTACGCTTGCCTGAAAATATTGAATGCTACGATACCCACACTTTATCTCGAGCGTTTCTATTTTTTCATCACGAGTTCAATTTGGGTGGAATTAGCGAATATTTTGGAATTTCGAGCGAAGGAGCACATCGAGCAGGAGCTGATACTCTAAACACTGGCAAGATATTCACTGAACTCGTCTGCGAAGCATCATCTTATCCATTACAAGTGATTCAAGAAATTTACGATGTTATTCAGAATTCAGGTATTTATAATGAAACCTTGTTCAAGAATATAATTCGATCTGCTGTAATAGAAAAAAATGTTAACGGACTTATTTCATCTACAATAAAAAAAGAATTGAATAATTCTATATTTCAACACAAATCTTCAGATGAGCATCAAGATATTCCAGATTCTGTAAATAATTGGTTTGATGAAGGTGGAGCAATATCCAAAAAATGGGATGGATATGAACCGAGAAAAACGCAGATAAATATGGCAGATGATGTATTTAATGCTTTTCAGAGAGGTGAAATATTACTTGCCGAAGCTGGAACAGGATTAGGGAAATCTTTGGCGTATTTATCAGCTGGCATATTAAATCGCAAACAAACTGATATACCGCTTGTAGTTTCAACATATACTAAAAATTTACAAGATCAATTATTTTATAAGGACATTCCGCAACTTGCAGAAATCGTAAATGTGGATTTGAATGTTGTGATTTTGAAAGGTCGCAGAAATTATTTGTGTAAAACTCGCCTACAAAATATTTTGGATAATAGCAGTATTCTAACTTCAACCGATTGTGAAAGTCTCATTCCTATTCTCGTTTGGGAAAAACATACTAAATCCGGTGATATTAGTGAATGCACAGGATTTAATTTACGAAATTCTGGTCGCGTTTGGAGGTTAATCCGTAGCGAACCTGGATATTGCACAAATAATCGCTGTGAAAAGAATGACGGTTGTTTTCTTGGTAAAATCAGGCAGAAGATTCACAAAGCCGATGTAATTGTTGTGAACCATTCGTTATTTATCAATGAAGTTATGCGTAAAACATCTGGTCTTCCGGATACATTTAATTATGTGATAGACGAGGGCCACAATTTAGTTGCGGCAGCATGGGATCAACTGATTTGTCAAATGGGAGATAGATCTTTCAACGATATATTTTCATTCATTTCTCGTAAAAACAAATTGTTCAAAAATAAGATAGAAGATTTGATAAATAATTATCCTGAATTAGAAGATAATTTGATTGAGTTGGAAAATCATTCAAAAGAGTTGAAATTAGCATTAACGGAATTTTTTCATTCATATAGGGACAACAAGCTTCAAACAGGAAAGAAGTTTACTTATTACGAAGAAAAATTTACATATTATTCGGGTGAAACGGAGTTTAGTGATGTATATCCAACTCCGTTTGACTTTTTGAAATTGCTAAAAGACTATCAGAAAAAAACTGAATATTTTTACGAAATATTGCAAAAAAATTGCGAAGAAGCAAATCGTTCTTTTATCAGAGAGCTTGGAGTTAGATTCAACAATATACAAGAATTGATTACAATCGTCGAACGCACTTTGAATGTAGATAGCTCAGATATTGTTTGGTCTTCATTCATTCAGCAAGGTAGAAAAATTTATTCTTTTCTGAATTGTGCTCCGCGTGATGTCAGTCCGATTTTAGCAAATACGATATTTTCCAGAGAAGCTGGCGGAGTAGTTTGTTCAGCAACCTTAGCTGTTGATAATGAATTCAAATACTTAAAAAAATCTTTAGGAATTGATCAATTGTCAGAAGAAAAAACTGTAAAAGAGAAAATTTATCATTCTCCGTTTTTCTATGAAGATCAAATGAGTGTATTCACTTTTGCATCAAATCTCAATGTAAATAGTCCAGAGTATATGCGAGCAGTTGCAGAACAAATTGATAGATTATCTAAGGAAATTCCTCGTAGAATGCTAGTGCTATGCACAGCATATAGCCAAACTAGAGCATTGCGAGAATTATTGCATTCTAACATGTTTCAGAGTGAGAGAAAATTATTTGTCCAATTACCAGGTGGAAATCGTAAATCATTGATTCGTGGTTATAAAAAGCATCCTCATTCAATACTTATCGGAACTGCAAGTTTTTGGGAAGGAGTTGACTTTCCTGGTGATTTAGTTGAAATTCTAATGATTGTAAAAATTCCATTTGCTAATCCAAAAGAACCTTTAGTAATTGCTAATATTGAAAAATATAAACAAATGGGAGAAAATGCGTTTATGGGATTTCAGGTTCCAGATGCAACGGTTCGATTTAAGCAAGGATTTGGAAGACTTATTAGAAGTATGGAAGATTCCGGGATTTGTATATTAACAGATCCTCGTCTATTAAAGTCTCAATATGGAAGTGTAATTTTAAATTCTTTGCCAGTTACAATTACAAAGCCATACACTGATATTGAATCTGTAATTATTGGCTCTAAAAATTTCCTTTAGAAAAGAACATAAACTCAAAATAAATTTGCGCATCTGGAAACAGTGGTTTTTGCTGTTTTAAGGAGAAATATCAATATACTTTAATTTAATAAACATAATTGAGGAGTTAAAATGGCAGTAATTTTAAACGGATCAGGCTTAACAATTGAGAAATTAGTTAGCATAGCACGGTTAAATGAAAAAGTAGAACTTCATCCTGATGCTCTCGAACGAATTAAAAAATGTAGAGCAATGCTCGAAGAGAAAATTAAAGCACACGAAATTATGTATGGCGTGAATACTGGCATAGGAGAATTTTCTGAAGTAGTATTGGATGACAGTCAGATAAAAGATTTTCAGAAATATTTGATTTATAACCACGCCGCAGGTATTGGTGATCCTGCTCCAATTGAATATGTCCGTGGTGCAATGGCTGGTAGGATAAATGTTCACGCAAAAGGTCGATCAGGGTGCCGACCCGAAATAACAATTACTTTAATCGAAATGTTGAATAAAGGTGTAACTCCGTTCGTTTGTCAAAAGGGTTCCGTAGGTGCGTGTGGTGATTTATCTCCGATGTCGCAAATTGCACTTCTTATGTTAGGAGAAGGAAAAGCATATTATAAAGGTGAATTATTAGAAGGCAAAGAAGCGTTAGACAGAGCCGGGATTCCTGTTCCGGGGCTCGAAGCCAGAGATGGCTTGGCCACTATAAACGGTTCCAATTTGCTTACGGCGATGAGTGCAATTTTGATTTATGATACAAATCGTTGGTTCAAACAGGCAGAAATTGCCTGTGCAATGTCGTTAGAAGCACTCAAAGCAAATATGAAACCGTATCTACCAAAACTTCATCAAGCACGCGGATTTGTTGGAGCTATCAGGTCTGCAAAAGCAATCAGAAAATTAGTAGAAAATGGAGACCTTGCAGAAGACAAAATCAAGTGCAAAGTGCAGGATGCTTACTCTATGCGATCTACTCCTCAAGTTATTGGTGCAGCACATGACGCATTGGAATATGCTCGTTCACAGGTTGAGATTGAATTAAATGGTGTGGGGGATAATCCTGTTTTCTTCCCTGAAGAAAATATGCAATTATCTGGCGCGAATTTTCAGGGTTCACCGGTATCATTGCCTATGGATATGGTTGGTGTATCAATCACTATGGTGAGTGTTGTATCCGAACGAAGAATGAACAGATTGAATAATCCTGCTTTGAGTGTGGGGTTACCTGCTTTTTTAACAAAAGGTGCTGGAATGTTTTCCGGCTTGATGTTGTCTCAATATACTGCTGATATGCAGATTGTCGAGCAGAGAATATTGTCTGCTCCTGCATCAATACAGTCAATACCAGCCGCCGCAGATCAAGAAGATTTTGTGTCTATGGGAATGAATACAGCAATCAAAAATTTCCAAATATTAGATAATGCTTACGGTATTCTCGGAATTGAATTTATGGCCGCAGCACAAGCGTTAGATTTTAGAGATTATAATTTTGGCACTGGAGTAACAAAAGCTAAAGAAATTATCCGTAAATATGTAGATTTTCTTGATATTGACCGTCCATTGTATCCGGATCATACTCGGATGCAAGAATTAGTTAAATCTTGTGAAATACTTGAAGAAGTAGAAAAAGTAATAGGGAGTTTAGAATGAAAGAAGCACTAACATTCGATGATGTATTGTTAGAACCGGCATATTCGGAAGTTTTACCGAAAGAAGTTGATATTAAAGCAAAACTAACCAACAAAATATCATTGAACATTCCGATTATCAGTGCCGCAATGGATACCGTTACAGAAAGTCGCCTTGCAATCGCATTAGCTCGAGAAGGTGGAGTTGGCATTATTCATAAAAATTTGTCTATCGAACAACAAGCAAAAGAAGTGGATAAAGTTAAGCGTTCCGAGAGTGGAATGATTTTAGATCCGATTACGCTTCCTTCAACCAAAACGATTCGAGATGCAGTAGAAATTATGGCAACTTATCATATTTCTGGAGTACCAGTTGTTGATGAAGGAAAGCTTGTTGGTATCCTGACTAATCGAGATATCCGTTTTGAAACGAATTTGGATTTACCAATAACATCTAGAATGACTAGTGAGAATCTTGTAACAGTAAAAAAGGGTACAACATTAGAAAAAGCGAAAGCGGTCCTTCAGGAAAACAGAATTGAAAAATTGCTTGTCGTTGACGATGATGGTACATTGTGCGGACTTATTACCGTTAAAGATATTCTGAAAAAGGAAAGCCATCCCAATGCTTCCGCAGATAAACACGGAAGATTATTAGTCGGTGCAGCCGTTGGAGTTTCTGATGATACTATGGACAGAGCTTCAGCATTAGTAGAAGCACAAGTGGATATTTTAATTGTAGATACTGCTCACGGACATTCCAAAGGTGTGTTGGATACAATTAAAAAAATCAGAAAGCAATATTCCAACATTGAATTGATTGCCGGGAATGTAGCTACCGGCGATGGAGCGATGGCATTAATTGATGCAGGAGTTGATGCTGTGAAAGTAGGTATTGGTGCTGGTTCGATATGTACAACTCGTGTGATTGCTGGTGTTGGAGTGCCACAATTAACTGCAATTCAGAATGTATGTGAACTTACTGCAAAATATGGGATTTCAGTAATTTCCGATGGAGGAATTCGATACTCAGGCGATGTAGCAAAATCAATAGCAGCAGGTGCGAGTTCAGTAATGCTCGGTGGAGTTTTTGCAGGAACCGACGAAAGTCCTGGTGAATATATTTTATACGAAGGTCGTAGTTTTAAATCATATCGAGGAATGGGATCTCTCGCTGCGATGAAAGCAGGAAGTAAAGACCGATATTTTCAAGATGGTAGCGAAGCTAATAAATTAGTTCCAGAAGGAATAGAAGGTATGGTGCCTTATAAAGGACCACTAAAAGATACGGTACATCAATTGGTTGGAGGATTAAGAGCTTCAATGGGTTATTGTGGTGTTAGAACAATAGATAAGTTTCATAAAAACGCTAAATTTGTAAAAATTACTAGTTCTGGAGTAAAAGAGAATCATCCTCACGATGTAAATATTACAAAAGAATCACCGAATTATAGAAAACCACAATAGTAAATAGTAATTGCTGAATATATAAAAAAAGGGGCTGAACTTCAGCCCCTTTTTTATATTAATACAAATTAAATTAACTCAAACTATTTATGTAAGAAGTTACTCTAGATTTTTGTCTCGCTGCTTTATTTTTGTGGATAATTCCCTTTCCAGCGACTTTATCAATAATTGAAATAGTATCTTTCAAAATTGATTCTGAATTTTCTTTAGTTGTTAACGCCATCGTTTTCTTGATAGCGGTTTTCATCATCGATTTATAATGTTTGTTGCTAGCTTGCGCTTTTCTTGCTTGTCGAATGCGTTTCATTACTGATTTATTAATACTCATTAAATTTCCTTTGAATTCTAAATGTTATCTCGAAAATAGCCCAATAATTTATGCAGTTTTATGTGAATTTACCAATTCTTATTCTAAAATAAAATTTTATGGATAAACTACTTCATCAATTGATTGATTGCTCGACCATCTAGCGGATCAATTCTGTTTGATAAAGAGTTAAATTGTTGAGAAAGAGGTTCGATTGGATTTTCTAAGAGGATTATTAAAAAAATAAATAACTTTTTATTTCTTTACTCTAATGGGGTTTTTAATGAAAAATAATTCGTATTTTTAGATACTTATTTTTATACCAAAGTGGGGGATTATCATATATGGTAGATGAATTTCTAAGGACAATTCCGATATTTCGTGATCTTTCAGATGAAGTGACAGAACAAGTTGAAAAAGTTCTTAGTCTTCGTAAATATCCAAAACGAAGCATGATTATCATTGAGGAAGAATACGGAGACATTGTATATTTTATCAAAAGTGGTACCGTAAAAATTACTCGTTTAAACGAAGAGGGAAAAGAAGTTATTCTTGCTCTTCTTGGAACAGGTGAGTTCTTTGGTGAAATGGCAATCCTTGATGGGGAAGCTCGTTCTGCAAATGCTATGGCACAAGAAGATTGCGAGGTTTACGCAATGAGTCAAAGTAATTTTGTTGAACTTTTGAAAAAGAACTTTAAGATTACATATTTATTATTAGGAGAACTTGCTAGAAGAATACGAAAGTCAGATCAACAAATTGAAGCTTTATCACTATCTGATGCTGAACATAGGATTGGTGTTTCTATCCTAAGTCTTGCCGAAGATCGAGGTGTGATAAGAAATGGAAGAGTAACTATTCCAAACCTCCCATACCAACAAGATATTGCAAGTATGGCAGGAACATCTAGAGAAACTGTTTCTCGGGTATTTAAAATTCTGGAAGAAAGGCATGTTTTGTTAAAAGATGGACATACTTTGATTATTCCAGATTATTTATATTTCAGAAAAGCTTTTGGAAAGAAATTTTCCTAAATACAAATCGTAAATATTCTCAAATATTCCATAAACATTCATTATGACCAGTGATTTAATAAAAGGAATTCAATCAAGAGAGCGAATATCTATTGCTAGAGCTATTTCAATAATTGAAAGTGAAAATGAAGTTAGTAGAGAAATTCTGTCAGCAATATTTCCATTTACTGGGAAGGCATATCGTATTGGAATTACAGGGCCACCAGGTTCAGGAAAAAGTTCTCTAACGGATAAAATAATAAAATCATTTAGAAACCAAAATAAAACCGTTGCAGTAATTGGTGTTGACCCAAGCAGTCCATTTACCGGCGGTGCATTGTTGGGTGATAGAATCCGAATGTTAAATCACCATAAAGATGCAGGAGTATTTATCCGTAGTATGGCGAGTCGAGGTGGACAAGGAGGTTTAGCTCAAAGCACTCGTGAAGTAGGTGATGTTTTTGATGCCGCAGGATATGATGTTATTCTTTTTGAAACTGTTGGAGTTGGACAAGTCGAATTGGATGTGATTCAAGCAACTGATACTGTTTTTGTAGTTTTGGTTCCAGAATCAGGTGATGAAATCCAAATGATGAAAGCAGGTTTAATGGAGATAGCAGATGTGTTCGTGATCAACAAAGCTGACAGAGAAGGTGCAAATAAGTTAGCAATTACACTGAAAAATTTGTTATCAGTATTACCAAATAATCCAGATGTTTGGAAGCCAAAAGTTGTAAAAACAATTGCCATACAAAACGATGGAATTGACGAATTAGTCCAAGCATCTGAAGAACATAGAAAACATATCATTTCAACTGGCCATCATCATCGGAAACTAAAACAAAGATATATTCGTAAAATTAAAGAACTCATAGTTTCTAAATTTGAATTAGAATTTTGGAATGACGAAAATCAAAAAATATTAGACAAAGAAATCGCAAAAGACAGACAAAAACGCCTATCACCATATCAACTTGTTCAAAAATTGCATCAGGAAGATTAGATGATGAAAGATATCAAAGCATTATTAGAGAAATCTGCAATACCGATTAAAGATGATATTCAGAAATTTAGCAAATATTTTGATGAATCACTTTCATCTGATGTAAAATTAATAAATACTGTTATCAAATATATTTCTCGTCAAAAAGGGAAGCAGTTGCGTCCGAGATTAGCTCTGTTATCAGCTAGAATGTGCGGAGAAGCAAACGAGTTAACTTATCGTGCATCTGCACTTATAGAGATGATTCATACAGCAACTCTTATCCACGATGATGTGGTTGATAGTGCAGATACTCGACGAGGTTGGCCTTCGGTAAAGCGAGTGTGGAAAAATAAAATAGCGATTTTAGTTGGTGATTATATGTTTTCCAAAGCACTAACCAATATGGTTCATTTAAAAGATTTTGATGCTCTTAAAGTTTTATCAGAAACTGCTGAGAGATTGAGTCAAGGTGAGATATTGCAAATTGAGAAAGCCATTAAAAAGGATATTACCGAAGACATTTACTTTAAAATGGTATCTGATAAAACAGCTTCATTATTTGCAGCATCGTGTGAGGTTGGAGCGATAACAGTTACTAAAGATGAGAAACTTCGTTCAGCTTTGCGAAGTTTTGGGGAAAAATTGGGAATTGCATTTCAAATTAAAGACGACCTTTTCGACATTATAGGCAATGTAACTCAAGTCGGCAAACCACTTGGATTTGATGTTAAGAAAAATATGCTAACTCTACCATTAATTCATCTGTTTTCTTCATTATCTTCATTTGAACAAAGAAAATTGAAACGAATGATAAAGAAATATGCTCGGAAAAGTGATTTGGATAAAATACGAGAAGTGATTATTTCCGAAGGTGGAATAGAATATACTGAGCAAAAGTTGAACGAAATCACCGAGCAAGCTAAAACAGAACTTAATATTTTTCCGTCTTCTGAATATAAATCGTCTTTGTTGGAAATTTTAGATTTTAATATTCAACGGAACCACTAATAATGAATCAATCGAAAAAGAAAATATTACGAAAGAGATTACAAACCCGAGAAGATAGAATATTGACGCTTGCAAATCTGATCAGTATCAGCCGGATATTTATGGCAATCCCGCTTACCATTGCATTATACCAAGAGCAGAAGAATTGGACACAAATATTAGTTTATTTCGTGTTGATTATTTTGTCAGATATGATAGATGGTTTTGTTGCAAGAAAAGCTGGAGAAGTCACAAAATTCGGTAAAATAATTGACCCAGTTGCAGATAAGATATGTTTGCTAGTTGTTGCAATTTATCTGATTTATCTCTATCCAATTCGTTTTTCTATATTTTTCGGATTATTAGCTATCCGTGATATTATTATTGGTGTAACTGGAATTTATCTAATGCGCAAAGGTAGTGAAGTGTTTCAGGCAAACTGGACAGGGAAGTTTTTCATAGTTTCTACAACTTTGATGATGATGATGTATATTCTAATTGAACCGAGTATTTTTCCAAAATTTATAGGAATTATGCAAGAATTGTTATACGCAGTTTCGTTAGTTTTGATGGGAATTAGCACTTACTACTACATGAAAAGATATTTTCAATATTTCGGGAAGCATAATATATAATGTTCAAATTTTTCAAAAAGACTTATTCTGGGCTCAAAAAGACAAGAACCAAAATTGCGAATATGTTTACAGGAATTTCCGGTAAGAAACATCTTTCGGCAGATGATTTAGAAAAACTAGAAGAAGCATTACTACAAGCAGATTTGGGCTGGGAAGTTGTGGATAATATCGTCGATTCTCTGTCAAAATCTGATGATAAAAATTTGGCTTGGGAAGAACGATTTCTAAATTCAATGGACTTGCTTCTTAACGGGAAAATTCAAACAAAACCCCTTAGAAAAACGATTCTATTAGTTGGAATTAATGGCACGGGAAAAACCACATCAGCAGCAAAACTAGCAGGTGAATTTTCCAAAGACGGTGAATCAGTTTTGTTAGTTGCAGGAGATACTTACCGTGCTGCCGCAGTTGAACAGATTCGCGAATGGTCTAAACGATTAAAAGTCCAATTAGTTGCAAACGAGGGAACTAGTGATCCTGCAGCAGTTGCGTTTGATGGTGTAAACTCAGGTTTATCCAAAAATGTGGATAGAATCATAGTTGATACTGCAGGTAGATTGCATACATCACTAAATTTAATGAAAGAGCTTGAGAAGATAAATCGAGTCGTTAGAAAAATGACCGATGAAGTTGATGTATTGATAACTATTGATGCTAACACAGGACAAAACGGAATTCAGCAAGCACGCGAATTTAATAAATATCTACCAATAGATGGTGTCATTCTGACTAAAATGGATGGAACTGCACGAGGTGGAATTGCTGTTCCTATAATGCTGGAACTAAATTTACCTGTCTATTATATTGGCGTTGGCGAACAAGTGGATGACCTAGTACCATTTGATATGGATTCATATCTCAAAGGATTGATTGGGATAGAAAATGAGTAAAAATAAATCAATTTCACTAATCAGTTTGGGTTGTGCGAAAAATTTGGTGGATTCTGAGATTCTACTTGGTGGTTTACGAACAGGAAAACTGAATATCGTTGATAATCCAGAAGATTCTAATATAGTAATTGTTAATACTTGTGGATTTTTAGATGCCGCTCGGAAGGAATCTATAGAAGTAATTTTAGATGCAGCCGAACTAAAAAAAACAGCCAATGTTGAACAGTTAATTGTGATGGGATGTTTTTCTCAAAGGTATGGCTCAGAACTCCGGAAAGAGTTACCAGAAGTGGATGAATTCTTTGGTATTAATGACCATGCTAAGATTGTATCGTTTTTAACTGGAAAACCATACTCCAAAAATGACCCTGAGTTTTTCCGGTCGTTGCTTACTCCGAACCACTACGCATATCTAAAAATTGCAGAAGGATGTGATAATGGTTGCTCATTCTGCTCAATTCCACTGATTCGAGGTGTGCAAAAAAGCAAATCCATTGATTGGTGTGTAGGCGAAGCACAACGATTGGTTGATACTGGAGTGAAAGAAATTTTACTTATCGCACAAGACACAACATCTTATGGTTGGGATTTGAATCCGAGAAAAGGATTACACGAACTAATAAGAGAATTGAACAAAATTGATGATTTAGATTGGTTACGTTTGCATTATGCCCATCCATCACATTTGCAGAGAGAGGTAATTGAGTTATTCAAAAATACTGAAAAATTGGTGCCTTATATTGATATTCCAATTCAACACACATCGGACAGATTATTAAAACTAATGCGAAGAGGATTGGGAATTAATGGAATAAAAAAACGATTAGACGCTCTACGAAATACAAATCCAAATATTGCAATTCGAACATCTGTTATTGTTGGGCATCCAACTGAAACGGACAAAGATTTTGACGAGCTATACAAATTTATTTATGAATTCGAGTTTGACCGATTGGGAGTGTTTACTTATTCCGAAGAAGAAGATACATTTTCAGCTACAATGAAAAATGATGTACCTGAGCAAATAAAAATTGATAGAATGGATGCACTGATGATGCTCCAGCAGGATATTAGTCTGATGAAAAACGAAAAATTAATTGGCACAACTGAAACGGTGCTAATAGATTCTCACACGACAGATGGACATTCTATTGGACGAACATTCAGAGATTCTCCAGAAGTGGATAATCGTGTAATTGTTACGGGTGAACATCAGTTGGGAGAGTTTGTAGATGTTACATTTACTCAAGCTACTGACTATGAATTGCAAGGAGAAGTAGAATAACAGGTCAAAGTCAAAAGTTTGTAATAAAAAAGTGCTCTCTGCTTTTTATTCGTGGTTAATTTTTATTGAGAGAAAGAGGATATATGTCACATAAAATACCATTTAAAATCTTATCAATAGAGCATATTGCTATTGCAGTCAACGATTTAAATGATCCAGCAAATCTATTTGGACAGTTGTTGGGAATCAACCATTCTTCAACTGAAGAAATAAAAGAGCAAAAAGTTCTAACTGATATCTACGACACAGGAAATGGAAAAGTAGAATTGCTTCAATCGGTTTCTGATGTTTCTCCTATTGCTAAATTTCTCAACAAAAGGGGAGAGGGAATCCACCACATTGCTTTTAAAGTTGACGATATTCATTCCGCTTTGGCTTATCTAAAGTCTAACGGAGTTCGTTTGATTGATGAAACTCCACGAAAAGGTGCAGAAGGATTATTTATTGCATTTCTGCATCCTAAATCAACAAATGGAGTGTTGATAGAACTATGTATGGAATAGAGAAGTAGTTGCAGTAGGCACTGTATAATTGCCAATTGAAGATTCTCGATTTTCCACACTCCTTGCTATGAAAGAGATGATAAGAAAAAAAATACAAGAATTACCAAAATTACCTGGAGTTTACATTTTCCGAAATGATAAAAATGTAATTATTTACATAGGTAAAGCTAAAGTTCTGAAAAACAGGGTTCGATCATATTTCCAAAAACAAGCAACCAAAGATGATAAAACTCGAATAATGGTTAAACATATTGCAGATTTGGAGTGGATTGTCGTCAGAAACGAAGTAGAGGCATTTCTCACTGAAGCAAATTTAATTAAAGAACACCGGCCATATTACAATGTTCTGATGAAGGATGATAAAACATTTCCGTATATCCAAATTACAGATGAACCATTTCCACAAGTTAAAATTATTAGGACGAAAACTCTCCCTAAAGACGGAGCGAAATACTACGGACCTTATACAGATGTCCGCTATCTAAGAAAAATTATGAAAGCCACACACGATATATTTCATCTTAGAACTTGTTTGCATATCATAAATGAAAAAACGATCCAAGAAAAGAAAGTGAAAGTCTGTTTGGATTTTCACATCAAGCGGTGTGATGGTCCGTGTGAAGGTTTAATTTCTACCGAAGATTATAGAGCAATGGTTAATCAAATTGAGCAATTTTTGAAAGGCAGGAATAAGTCAATCAGAGAATATCTTCAAAATCAGATGTCTAATGCCAGTACAGAAATGCGATTTGAAGATGCGACACGATACCGAGACCAACTCATTGCGGTTGATCATTTCACCAAATATCAAAAAAAGGTAATAGCCGACACAACTGATAGAGATATTGTAACTGTATCTGCAGAAAATAATTACGGAGTAGGTGTAGTATTACGAATTAGAAATGGATTATTAATCGGAAGAGAAAAATTTTACTTAAAAATTATTGATGCTGATGAAAATTTAGAAAATCTATCTCAATTTATAGTTCAGTATTATACTTCAACAAATGATATCCCTCGTGAAATTTTGCTTGAATTTCAGATTGATGAGATATCCAATTACGAAAATTGGTTGACCAATATCGTTGGTAGAAAAGTTCAGATACTTATTCCGGAACGCGGAGAAAAAAAGAAATTGGTGCAAATGAGTAAAAGAAACTCAGATTTGTTACTTGGAGAAGTTCGTTTAAGAAAAGTCAAACGAAATGAGTTTATTCCTAAAATGGTTATGCAACTACAGGATGATTTGGGGTTGTCGGTTCCTCCAAGGAGAATTGAAGGATTTGATAATTCTAATATTCAAGGTTCGTATCCAGTCGCATCAATGGTTTGTTTTATTGATGGGAAACCAAGTAAAAAAGAGTATCGAAAATTTAACATCAAAACTGTTAGCGGAGTTGATGATTTTGAATCTATGACGGAAGTTGTTTATAGGAGATACAAAAGAGTGCAGGAAGAAAAGAAACCTCTACCGGATTTAATTTTAATTGACGGAGGGAAAGGACAACTATCTTCAGCAAAAAAGTCGTTAGATGAACTTGGTTTATCGCATATAATAATTGTTGGTTTGGCAAAAAAACTGGAAGAAGTTTTTGTTCCGGGAGTCAGCGAACCTCAGAATATTCCCAAAACATCACCTGGATTGTTTTTACTTCGGAAAATTCGCGATGAAGCTCATCGTTTTGCGATTACATTCCACAGGCAAAAACGAGGGAAAGCGATGGTGAAATCTGTATTAGAAAATGTTAACGGAATGGGACAGAAACGAATTGACTCAATATGGAAAAACTATAAATCACTTGATGAGTTGAAAAATGATTCTGCTGAAGAAATCAATCTAAAAACTGGGATTCCAATAAAAGTGTGTGAGAATATTCTAAAAGAATTATAACATTCATTACTCTTTAGTAATTTGGCTAACTCTGTTCCGCAACGCATTCAAAATATTTGGTAATTGTTGTTTAGTTAAGAAATCTACAATCCATCCGCAACCGAATGGAATTTCTCCAGGATCGGTATAAATATGATACTCCAAAAGAGTAGTATAATCTGAATCTTCATATTTCGATAAAGTCCAATAACCTGTTGTGTTTCTTATCGTTTTAACCGGTTCAATGTAAGTAGGATATTTGACCAATTTCCAACTAATATTGGCTTCTGTTTCTGTGAACTTGTGTAGCATTCTAACCCGGTAATACTTTTTATAATTCAAAGGGAGTAGAATCGTGTAATCCATGTAGCTTGTTGAATCACTAATTTCTGTGACTTCAACATTTTCTATATTTGGCATAAAATCATTGTAGGATTCATAATCAACGATGACATCATAGACTACTTTTATAGGGGCGTTTATGAGTGCATTAAGAGAATAGGTTTGCTCTGTGTTTTCAGTTTCACGAGATTCAGTAATAACTATTTCCCCGCCGATCAGTTTTTTAGTATCTGATTTAGATAAATTGACAAGTTCAGAATTATTATTTCCTAATACTGAAGTGCCGAAAGCAACTGTTAACCAAAATATCATAGCCATAATTAGTCAAAAGTTAAATCGAAATAGGAGAGCAGACAAATTTATTTTTCAAATTCCTAAATTGTAAATTCTCCATGCTAAAAATAGTCATTTTCTCAATTTATAAAATAGTTGTAAATTATGGGACATTATGGCAGACTTTAATATCCAATCACCATTTAATCCGACAGGAGACCAACCACGGGCAATTCGCCAGATTGTCAATGGTATCTTAAATGGCGACAAAGCACAAACGCTACTTGGCATTACTGGTTCTGGTAAAACTTTTACGATGGCTAACATCATACAAGAGTTACAAAGACCAACGCTAATTTTCTCACATAATAAAGTTTTGGCAGCACAATTGTATGGTGAGTTTAAGTCGCTATTTCCAGATAATGCTGTTGAGTTTTTCATTTCGTATTATGACTATTACCAACCGGAAGCATATATGCCAGTCTCTGATACATTTATTGAAAAAGATTCTTCAATTGATGAAGAAATTGACAGACTTCGACTCAAGGCAACTGCATCTTTAATGGCTCGCAGAGATGTGATAATAGTGGCAAGTGTAAGTTGCATTTATGGAATAGGTTCTCGTGATGATTACAAAAAAATGATGGTGCGATTTACCGTCGGGCAAACTGTTGAAGTCAAATCCAAATTACGAGAATTGGTAAATATCCATTATGGTCGCAATGATTTGGTGTTAGAGCCGGGAGTATTTCGTATGCGTGGTGATATATTGGAAATCTTTCCAGCGTATGAGAATATTGCAATTAGGATTGAACTTTTTGGTGATGAAGTGGAAGCAATTCACTATTTTGACCCATTAACCGGTGAAATCAATAATTCAGTTGATTCTGTTTTTATTTATCCTGCCAAACATTTTGTAACAACTTCAGATAATTTGAAACGAGCGATGAATGATATCAGAAAAGAACTTGGTGAACGATTGGAACTTTTACGTAACGAAAATAAATTATTGGAAGCACAACGACTCGAACAACGAACTTGGTTTGATTTGGAAATGATGACAGAACTCGGTTATTGTTCAGGAATTGAGAATTATTCTCGACATATTGATGGACGAAAAGCAGGTGAACCTCCACAAACTCTTATGGATTTTTTTCCTGATGACTATTTGTTATTTGTAGATGAATCTCATGTTTCAATGCCACAGGTTCGTGGGATGCACAACGGCGACCGTGCTCGTAAAGAAAATTTAGTAGATTATGGTTTCAGATTACCATCAGCGTTTGATAACCGTCCTTTGCGATTTCCAGAATTTGAAAATCGTGTAAATCAAGCGGTGTTTGTTTCGGCAACACCATCAGATTATGAGCTAGAAAAATCCAATGGTGTGATTGTTGAGCAAATTATTCGTCCTACAGGATTACTTGACCCTAGGATTGAAGTTCGAAAAACGAATGGTCAGATTGACAATGTGATTGGTGAAATTAATTCAGTAGTCCAAAATAATGAGAGAGTGCTGATAACAACACTAACAAAAAAAATGGCAGAAAATTTAACGGATTATTTGATGAATGCGAATATTCAAGCAAAATATCTCCACGATGAAATAGCTACTGTAGAACGAGTGCAAATTTTGCGTGGACTACGCTTGAAAGAATTTGATGTATTAGTAGGGATTAACTTATTGCGTGAAGGACTTGATTTACCTGAAGTATCTCGTGTGTTAGTGTTGGATGCTGACAAGGAAGGATTTTTGAGATCGAAAACTTCGTTAATGCAGGTTGCAGGGCGTGCGGCAAGAAATGCCAACAGTAAAGTAATTTTCTATGCGGAAAGAATAACCAAATCTATGCAGTTTGTGATTGACGAGACTACCAATCGTCGTAAAATCCAAGACGATTACAATAAGAAAAATGGCATCACACCAAAAACAATTTATAAAAGCGTAGACGATATAAAGATTTCTACTGCAGTTGCTGATGAGCAATCGGAATACATTACTAAAGAAAATCTAGATCTATCTGAGCTGACACTCGAAGATATTGAGGAACAAGATATACTAGAAACTATTAAAAAGAGGATGTTAAAATGTGCAAGAGAACTCCAGTTTGAGCAAGCAGCAATTTTACGGGATAAGATTGAAGAATTAGAGAAGAAATTTAGTAGGTAACCTCGAAAGAAGAAAAGAAAAATGAAAAATATACTCATATTAGGTTCTGGTGGACGAGAGCATGCATTTGCTGTTTCGCTAGCGAATGATAAAAATGTATCGAAAATTTATTGTGCTCCCGGAAATGGTGGCACAGCTTCCATTTGTGAAAATGTTAATTTGGATATTCTTAACGCAATTGAATTACTGAAATTTGTCAATGAGAAGAATATCGATTTAACAGTCGTCGGACCAGAAGCACCGTTAGCCAATGGAATTGTTGATGAATTTCAAAAAGCAGGTCAATTAATTGTTGGTCCTGATAAATATGGTGCGCAGTTGGAAAGTAGTAAAATATTTGCTCGGGATATTATGGCGAAATACAATGTCCCATCACCGAAATATGTCGCTTGTTCAAGTCGGGATGAAGCAGAAATAGCGAAAAACGATATTGGCCTTCCTGTGGTAGTTAAAGCAGATGGACTTGCTGCTGGTAAAGGTGTAATTATCTGTGATACTGAAATGGATTTCAAAAGTGCTATGATTACTATGTTTGACGAAAAATCATTTGGTGATGCTGGAGAAAAAGTATCATTAGAACAATGCTTGATTGGAGAAGAACTTTCAGTTTTTGCAGTTTGTGATGGAACAGATTATGTCATACTTAATTCTGCACAAGATCATAAACGAGCTTATGATGGTGATCAAGGTCCAAATACGGGAGGAATGGGCGCATATTCCCCAACTCCATTGTCCACTCCGGAAATGCTAGAAAAAGTCGGTGAGACCATTATTAAACCTACTCTTGATGGAATGAAAAATGAAGGATATCCATTCAAAGGATTTTTGTATGTTGGAATTATGATAGTGGACGCAGAACCATTTGTGATAGAGTTTAATGTCCGAATGGGCGACCCCGAAGCACAGGTAATTTTACCGTTATTGGAATCTTCGTTGTTTGATTTACTTTATTATTCATCTATGGGTGATATATCCAAAGCTGAAATAAAAATCTCAAATCGGACAGCAGTCACTGTTGTATTGTCTGCTGAGGGTTATCCAGGAGGTTATCCAAAAGGGATGGAAATTCACGGTTTAGATAACTTGCAAAATGATTTGGTTTATCACGCTGGAACTAAATTGTCAAATGAGAAAATTATCACCTGCGGAGGGCGAGTGATAAATGTTGTTGGTTTCGGGGAAAATCTACAAAAAGCAATTGACGACGCTTATCGAATTGTAGATTCAATAGATTTTAGTGGTAAATCTTATCGTAAAGATATTGGTCAAAGAGGATTAAAATATATCTCGGAGAAATAAAATGATAAATATCGATAAAATTCAACGCTCAGTTAGTATGATTGGGGAATCTGAAGAGATTCGCGATATGCTGATGTTAATTGGACAAGTTGCCAATACAGATATTTCTGTATTGATTACAGGCGATTCAGGCTCGGGTAAGGAAATGGTAGCAAAAGCTGTGCATAAAAACAGTCGCAGAAAGTTTGAACCATATATTGCAGTAAATTGCAGTGCAATTCCATCTGGTATTATTGAAAGCGAATTATTCGGGCATAAAAAGGGCTCATTTACTGGTGCTAGTGAAGATAGAAAGGGATATTTTGAAGCATCTCACAAAGGTACTATTTTCCTTGATGAGATTGGTGAAACTCCACTTGAAACTCAAGCAAAATTACTGCGAGTGATTGAAGAGGGTGAGTTTATCAAAGTCGGTGATACTAAAACTCAGCGAGTGGATGTTCGAGTGGTTGCCGCTACAAATAAAGATTTAGCAGAGGAAGTTCGTAAGGGAAATTTCAGAAAGGATTTATATTTTCGTCTAAAAACTATTTTGGTAAAAGTTCCTTCTCTCAAAGACCATATTTCCGATATTCATCTTTTTGTTGAACGGTTTGGATTGGAATTCTGTGCAAAAAACGATATTGCATTTAAGGGATTTTCTGCTGAAGCGATGAAAGTTTTGCGTTCTTATCATTGGCCGGGGAATATACGAGAATTGAAAAATTTAGTTGAGAGCCTTGTTGTAATGCACCGTGGAGAACGGATACAAGAGGAAATGGTTAGAAAATCACTTGGAATTAGTCCTAATGACTTCAATCCAAATTTACCGATTTTAGTTGATAATGATACTGAACAAATCGAACACGAATTAATGTTAAAGCAATTATTGTTTTTGAGGCAAGATGTAAATGAAATCAAACAAATGATGTTTAAAGGTAAAATTGAACCATCTGATGCAATCCAACCATCAAATTCTGCATTATATCTTCCTCCAACTAAACCGTGTCCGGAAGTGCACGAAATTCCTGTTGATGGACATCGTGACATTGAAGATGGTAAAGCTATATCGATTTATGATGACGCTATTGGCGAAGCTACTATGAGTGATTTAGAGCACGAAATGATTGAACGGACACTAATTCACTTTAATCATAATCGGCGTAAAACTGCAAAATCTTTGGATATTTCAGAACGAACACTTTATAGGAAAATTCAAGAGTATAAAATTCAGAAAGATGAGGAAGGGAACAATTAATGAAGAAATTTATATTAGCCATATCACTTGTTTTATTATACAATTGTGGATTTTATTCTCTTAAAGGTTCATTGCCTGCACATATAAAAAGCATATCAATTTCTCCAGTAGTGAATGAGTCACCTGAATTTGGTGTGAGTGAAAATGTCGGCGAGCAAATTTCTGAAATGCTGATTTCCGAGAATGTTTTGAGTGTTACCAACGAGGATGTTGCAGATAGTAGATTGAATGTTACAATAAAATCTGTTTTAGACAAACCGTACACTTATTCAGCCGGTGATACTTATGAACAAGTTGAAGAATGGCGAATTACATTAAAAGCAAAAGTTGTATGGTACGATTTGACAAAAGATGAAGCATTCTTCGATAAAACAATTTCATCTTGGGGTGCTTACGGAACAGGAGCTGATATTAGCACAGACAATATTGATAACGATGGCGATGGATTAGTTGACAGTGATGATGACGACGAATTTGGTTCACCAAGGGAAAGTGCATTAGAAGTTGCAATCAGAAAACTCTCAGAGGATATCATAAATGAAATCACTTCAACTTGGTAATGGGAAGTAGATAATATCTAATTGTAAATTACACATTAGGAATTACGAATTAATTAAAATAATATGGAGAAGTATTAGCTCAGAGCTAAACTAAACTAAATGCAAATAGCAAGAGTAAACAGAATAAAAGAATTTGATGGTCAAAAAGTCCAACTGAATGGTTGGGTTTATAATTCGCGTAGGAGTGGCAAAATTGGATTTCTAATGCTCCGTGATGGATTTGGAATTATCCAATGTGTGGTTGTTAAAAATGATCTTGGCGAAGAGAAGTTTGAAGATTTTAAGCGATTAACTCAGGAAACATCAATATCAGTCATTGGGACAGTTGCAAAAAACGATCGTGCTCCTGGTGGATTTGAAATCCAAACTGAAGATTTTACAATTATTCAATTGTCTGATGGATATCCAATCACTCCCAAAGAACATGGAACAGATTTTTTGATGAATAAAAGGCATCTATGGCTTCGTTCTAAACGACAGCATGCTATTTTAAGAATCCGCCACCAAATTATTAAAGCTACACGAGACTTTTTAGATTCACACGATTTCACATTGGTTGATACCCCCATATTCACTCCGAACGCTTGCGAGGGGACTACAACACTGTTTGGAACAGAATACTTTGGAGAGACCGCTTATCTGGCACAATCCGGACAATTATATGGTGAAGCTAATGCGATGGCGATGGGTAGGCAATATAATTTTGGACCAACATTTCGTGCAGAAAAAAGCAAAACAAGACGCCATTTAACAGAATTTTGGATGGTTGAACCTGAAATTACTTTCTGCGATTTTGAAGAAAACATGCAATGGGCAGAGAGAATGGTGGAGTATATCGTTAGGCAAGTTTTGGAAAATCGGCAAAACGAACTTGCAGTTTTGGAACGCGATATTGCACCGTTAGAAAAAATTAAAGCACCATTTCCTAGAGTTTCGTATGATGAATGCGTTGAAATGTTACAAAAAGGTGGATTTGATTTCGAATGGGGTGGAGATTTTGGTGCTCCTGACGAAACTTTTATTGCCGAGCACTACGACAAACCAGTTATAGTTCATCGTTTTCCCTCACAAATAAAAGCATTTTATATGAAACGAGACCCTGAAAATGATAAGCTAGCTTTAGGTATGGATATATTAGCTCCAGAAGGTTATGGGGAAATTATCGGTGGTGCAGAACGAGAATCAGATTACAACACTTTGTTAGAGAGAGTAGAAAAAGAAAATTTACCAAAAGAAGATTTTGAATGGTATTTGGATTTGCGTCGATATGGATCGGTACAACATTCCGGTTTTGGAATGGGAATTGAACGAGTTGTTGCGTGGATTTGCAAACTTCCACATGTAAGGGAAACAATTCCATATCCGAGAATGCTTGGGAGATTAAGACCGTAAGATTTACAAATTGCGACAGAAGTAAACTAAAAATGAAAATAGCTTGTGCACAGATAAATACTACAGTTGGAGCTTTATCGCAAAACACAAAAGCGATAAAAGAGATTATTACGCAATATTCTCCCAAAGCAGATATTATAGTATTCCCAGAGATGGCGCTAACAGGTTATCCTCCACAAGACCTACTATTTGAACCTAAATTTATTAAAAAAACAGAAGAGTATTTGCAATCAATTGCAACTTGTGTTGTAGAAACTCCAGTCATAATTGGAGCTATCCGAAAAGAAGGAAATCAATTATTTAACACAGCAGTTATATTTCAAAATGGAAAAATAATTGGGTACAGAGACAAAACTCTTTTACCAACTTATGATGTTTTTGATGAAGACAGATATTTTACTCCTGCTAAAACAATTGAACCAATTAAAATAGATGTTAATATCCAACAAGTTTCGCTTGGGATACAAGTCTGTGAAGATTTATGGGACGAAGATTATTCAACCAAAGTTACAGATGAATTAGTCAGTAAAAATGTTGATTTAATTATCAATATTTCTGCATCTCCGTTTAGCATTAACAGATTAACTAAACGCATAGATAATGTGAGGGATAAGGTTAAACACTTAAAGAAACACTTTATCTATTGTAATTTGGTTGGAGGTCAAGATGAACTTGTATTTGATGGTGCTTCGTTTGCTGTAAATTCTAGTGGGATAATTATTGGATTAGCAAACTCATTTGAATCTGAAATTATCATATTTGATACTGAGAATACAGATAAAACTTCTGTAACAACTCCAAGCGAGGAAGAGCAGATATTCAAAGCACTTACTCTTGGTGTTAGAGATTATTTTGCCAAAACAGGGCATACAAAAGCCGTTATCGGTCTGAGCGGTGGCATTGACTCAGCTCTCACTGCAGTTATTGCATCCAACGCTCTAAAACCTGAAAATGTATTGGGAGTTGCACTTCCATCGGAATTTTCTTCTGACCATAGTGTTGCGGATGCACAGTTATTAGCTGAAAATTTAAGTATCAATTACAATGTCATCCCTATAAAAAATATCAATGCTGAAATGTTGAAATCTCTCAAACCTGTATTTGCTGATACAGAATTTGGATTAGCAGAAGAGAATTTGCAAGCTCGAATTCGTGGGAATATTTTAATGGCGATTACCAACAAGAAAAATGCATTGCTTTTGAATACCGGCAATAAAACTGAAACTGCCCTCGGATATTGCACAATGTATGGAGATATGGCAGGAGCTTTAGGAGTCATAAGCGATTTGAATAAAACACAAGTTTATGCAGTTTCTCGATGGATAAACAAATTTTATGGAAAAGAAATTATTCCAGAAAATACACTTTCAAAACCTCCGTCAGCAGAACTCAAACCAAACCAAGTTGATCCGTTTGACTATGATTTGGTTAGTCCGTTAGTTGACAAAATTGTGATGGAACGAAAATATGTTGATGAATTGATTTCTGACGGATATGAACCTGAAATAGTCAAGGATATGCTTCGTAAAATTCGTTTATCTGAATACAAACGACGACAATCTGCTCCAGGAATTAGAATTTCTGTGAAAGCATTTGGTGTAGGTCGCAGATACCCAGTTGTAAATCAGTTTAGAGATGATTAAATAATTTACAATTGATAATTAATAATGAGCGTCTTCTTACAAAACCATCCCGTTTTTCGCTTGCTTCCATTCCAGATATTAGCAATTTTATTTTTTTCGCAATTCAATTTACCATTTGCGTGGTTGTTTGGATTATTGATTCTATTTTCCACAATTCTGTATACGAGATATTATGGATTTGTAATTCCATTAATTTTATTGCTTATAATGGGAATGCGTGTTCAACAAACAAATATTGATATCATCGAATATGATAACGAAAAAGACTACAAAATTATTTCAATTATCGATGATATTAAACAAAAACAAAATTCTATAAACTATGAATTGAGAATTATAAATAATCCAACAAAATTACTATTGCGTTCAAATGATAGTCTAAATGTTATTCCATCTGACACACTTATACTAAAATGCAAGCTTGAACGACCATCGGTAGCTAGAAATCCCGGTGCATTTGATTATCGAAAATTTCTCGAGAGAAAAGGAATTTCTCATTTTGTATCAAAAGGTTATGAGATTATCGAAGTTAGGGAAAATGATAGTTGGAACGTTTCAGCTACTTTCTACAAAATTCGGCAAAATATTATACAAAAAATCCATAATTATATTGGGAAACCGTATTCAGGTTTGATGACTGGATTGCTTTTGGGTGAAAAAGGAGAGATTCATCCAGAAATATTCCAGAGATTTCAGCAAATTGGAGTGGTGCATATTCTAGCTGTTTCAGGTTTGCACTTAGGATATATTTTAATAATCCTGATGTCGCTATCAGTAGTGTTTAGATTAAATGATTTGTTGAAGATGCTTTTTATCATTTTCGGGTTACTGTTTTATATGGCATTAACAGGATTTCCAACGAGTGTAGTTCGTGCTGGAATGATGGCTATTTTGTATATTGTCGGGAAATATCGGAATAAAATTTTACATCCGTGGAATATTTTGGGTGTGGTTGGTTTTGTCATTCTGCTTTGGAATCCATCACAATTATTTGATTTAGGGTTTCAGCTATCATTTGGAGCGGTTGCTGGGATTTTATATTTACATCCACAAATTGATAAATTGCAGGAAAAATCGAAAATTGTTAGAAGAATCAGAGCTAGAAAAGTTTCTCGTTGGATATTCGATTTGTCGTTTGTTTCGCTCGGAGCACAGGTAGGAACCTTTCTTCCAATTTCGCTAACATTTTTTGCGATTCCAGTTTGGGCAGTATTCGGAAATTTGTTCGCGGTTCCGCTTGCAGGGATTTCAGTAATTGCCGGGTTGATAACTTTGTTTGCGGATATGATTTCAACTTCGTTAGCATCAATTTATGGAAATTCTGGGTGGTTATTGTTGAGAGGTCTCGATTATATAAGTTTCGGGTTGGAGCAATTACCACAATCAAAAATGATGATAGGCGGAATCTCATTTGTAAATCTAATACTGATTCTTGTTTTTATTATTATAATTTGTAGTTTTGGTTATAGTAATTATCGTAAAAGAGTGCTGTTTGCAGGACTGATAATCACCAACATTTATATTTGGCAAATGATATTTATTAATCCACCTGTTCAGTTTACATTTTTGGATGTTGGGCAAGGCGATGCATGTATAATTGAAGATGGAAATCATACAATTTTGATTGATGCTGGATATTGTGGTTTTGGTAAAGATTACGGGAAATGGGTGATTCTTCCGTATCTAAAATATCGTGGAATATCTAAAATTGATTTGGCGATTATGTCGCATCCTCACGCAGACCATATTGGTGGATTCAAAACTTTGGTTAATGAAGTGGATATTGGACAAGTTTGGGATACTCATAACGATTATCAATCGAAGTTATATGAAAATATTCTTAAGAAATTAAATCGAGATAGAATCCAGATACACATTCCAAAACCGGGTGAAATATATGAGTTTGGTGAGTTAAAATTTACAATTTTGTATCCTGATAGTTTACATTCTGTAAACGCTAGAAATATCAATAATGCGTCGTTGGTTCTTAGAATTGATCACAGAGGAAATTCATTTTTGTTTACAGGTGATGCAGAGGAGAAAGCAGAAAAAGTATATCGGAAACTCGGAGAATCTATTGATGTTGATGTAATAAAAGTCGGACATCACGGTTCAAAAACTAGTTCATCTCAACAAATAGTAGATTTATGTTCAGCTGAAATTGGTATAATATCTTGTGGGAAGAAGAATAAATTTGGACATCCATCGCAGATGATTATTGATAGATGGGAAAACTCCGGAACTATAATTTATAGAACAGATAAAAACGGAGCTGTTATAGTAGAGTCAAAAGAAGAAAGTTTAGAGTTAAAAGTGATTATTGATGAAGTAGTGGTGAAGAGGAAGTGAGATAGAAAAGGAGATCAACTTGTTAATAAATAAACAACGAAGGGGCGAACAGACGAAATAAAACAAACTCGTAACTTCGGCTTGTCCGACAACGTATTTCAGGCGGGTGTTGTCGTTGTGGACCTTGAAACATTGTCAGAATCCCTGTACAGTCGCAAGCTCCTTACGGGGCAGGCAGGATTAATAGATACACTAGATTTATCTCAATTATTAGTTGAGTTACTTGTTCTTTTTCTCTTGACAGAAAAAGAACCAAAAAGGTCAAGGCAACACTCAATTTGCTAAAACAAATACTTTCATTCCTAAAAGAAATAAACTTGTCCGTCAGTTGACGTACTTCAGACAGCATTTCTTTTTAAACGGAATTCAACTTTTGTTTTTATACGCAAATTGAGTAAGGCCAAATTCAATAAAATACTAATAATAAAATATGGTAAGTGATAAAGATTGTCAGAATCAGGATAACCAGGATTACCCCTCAGGCGGGAGAGCCAGGATGAACAGGACAAAAAATATTTTGATAATCCTTAAAATCAATTCATACTGCAAATCCAGATTCAGACAAATTTAAACAAAAAGTAAATTTAATTATTCACAGTTACAGATTTTTCATATCATACTATTGTTCCTACAAAATTTTATACATTAGTTAGTGATTATTATCAAATAGGTTGTTAATTTATGTTACAAGTATTTACTTTAAAATTAAATGAAAGGGATGCAATGAATAATATCCTTCCAAAAGTAAGAGATTATATGACATCTAAAGTTGTTAGTGTTAAACCTGATATTGATGTTTGTAGAGCAATTGAACTTCTATTAGATAATAAAATTTCTGGGGCACCTGTAGTGAATAATGACAACGAACTTGTAGGAATTTTGTCAGAAAAAGATTGCATACAAATTATGGCAAATGAGAGTTTTCACGATTTTCCTTGTGGTTTAGTGTCAGATTATATGACCGAACCCTGTAAAACTCTTCATCCAAATGATGATATTTATACCGCAGTTGATATGTTTTTGCATAGTATGTATAGAAGAGCACCAGTTTTAGAAAACAAAAAATTGGTTGGCATTATAAGTCGTAGAGATATTTTAAAAGCTATACAAAAAGCAACTGGAAATTTAAAAGAAGATGAATATCAAACCGGTTATTTAACTGAAGATATGAAGAAGAATTTGGAATAATTGAAGCAAAGAATTATTTTGTTTTAGTATATTAAAACTGTATTAAGTTTTGATATTGTCTAGGAGGATAGATTATTAAAAAGAGCGTTATAGGGTTGTTGTTTGGATTATCATTTCTTTTTGCTGAAGAAAGTACAATAGGATTCTTCCAAAAAGTAGATGATCAATCTTCAGTAAATTTAATTATTGATTCAGAATATGATATTTATGGTGTTCAATTTCAAATTAGATATAATCCAAATGAAATTATGTTAGATGAAATGTCTCCTTTAATTGACGGATTTACTTTTGAATTTGTAGAAGAAAAAAAAGGAACTATCAACGGATTTATTTTCAGTTTGAAGGGGATTGAACTTTTATCTGGTGAAAATACTGCAAATATTGTTAATGCTAAATTCTCCGGAATTGATAGTTTTACTGGAGTAAGTTTAGTTTCTTTTACTGAAACTATAATTGCAGGGCAACATGGAGAAGGTTTAGAAACTGAAATAACTACTCCTAGTTTTGAAATAAATATCCCAGTTACTTATCAAACAGATCTGTTTTCAGATTTTAGAACTGAGTTGTATCAAAATTATCCAAATCCATTTGACTATTCTACTCAGATTGATTACACAATTTCTACTTCTGGAATGGTAAAAATAACAATTCTTGATGATGATGGAAACGAAGTAACAACATTAGTTGACGATTTTATTGACAAAGGGTCTTACAGTGTAGTGTGGGATGGTATTGACCAGTACGGTAGAACTATGCCAAACGGAATGTACTTCTTAAAAATGAAAACAGATGATTTTGAGAAAATGAGAATAATGACACTTTATAGACAGTGAAATCTAAATATATAAACATATTATAACCTCCGAAATGGAGGTTTTTTATTTTACTGTAAAACTTGTTTTGTAAGAAAATATGTGAATAATATTGGGCATTGAACTTAGGGAAATTAGAATAATTACACTATGGAAAAAAAAGTACTCATAATCGGAGCTGGAGAAGTTGGATATAATCTTGCTAAAACTCTTAGTGGAGAAGATTATGAAATTACGATTGTGGATAATGATCCAAAAAAATGTGAATATGTTGGAAGCACGCTTGATGCTAAAGTTTTTGAAGGTGATGGTACTTCACAACGAGTTCTTCAACAAGTGAACATGGAAGAGATAGACATTCTTCTTGGGCTTACAAGAGTTGATGAAGTCAATATTGTTGCTGCGAGAATTGGCAGAAAACTCGGAGCGAAAAAAATCATTTGTCGCTTAAGAAGTACAGAATATTGCCATAAAGATGCAGTTATTACACCAGAACAATTTGGAATTGACCATGTAACTTATCCTGAAAGAGCCGCTCAACGAGAAATTGAACGATTAATTCGGCAGTCGTCAGCTGTTGAAATACAAGAATTCAGCGATGGAAAAATTATGATGGTTGGCATTAAATTAGAACCATCTTCACCCTTGATTGGAAGAACTGTCCAGAATATTGAGTTGTCTAATCCATTTATACATCATAAACTTGTTGTTGTAAATAGAGGAGAATCTACTTTTATACCACATCAAGATATAGTTTATAAAAAGAATGATATTGTGTATTTTGTGGGAAAAGCAAAAGATATTTCTAAAATCCAGCAAATGGCAGGTAAACCGGCGATCGATGTAAATAGTATCATTATTTTGGGTGCTAGTAAAATTGGACGATTATTAGCGAGATCTCTACAAAAAGATTTTAATGTAAAGTTGATTGAAAAGGACAAAGACAAAGCAATTGAAATGGGTATGAAGTATCCAGACACACTTGTATTAAATGGTAGTGGGACAGATATTGCATTTTTGGAATCTGAAGGTATTAATGAAACTGATATTTTCATTGCTGTTACAGATAATGAACAAACCAATATTTTATCAGCGATGCTTGCAAAACATTTAGGTGCTAAACAGGTATTTCCACATATTACAACAACAAGCTATCTCCATGCCGTTCGTAGAATAGGAGTTGATGTTGTAGTTAGCAAAAATATATCTGCGGTAAATGAAATAATAAATTTCATCCGTAGTGAAAAGGGAAAGAGTTATACAGTATCACGATTCGATGAACTTGATATTGAAGCACTCGAGTTAACAGCAGGTTTAGATAGTAAATATGTTCGTAAGAAATATGGGATTCATAAAATTCCTGAAAATGTTTCTCTTGGAGCTATAATTCGTGGAGATATTATCGAAATTCCAAACCCACATTCTGTAATTCAACCCAACGATAAACTTTTATTATTTACAAAACCATCTTGCGTACAAAAAGCAGAAAATCTTTTTCAATAGATTATGCATAACAAATTTATAGTTCATATCCTTGGGATTATTCTAATATTTCTTGGAGTTTTTATGCTACTGACTTCTGGACTTAGTTTACTCTATGGAGAAAATGATTTTTACGCCTTTATTCAATCTGCCATTGGAACATTAAGTATTGGAATTATTACTGCTTGGCTTACACGCGGAAAAATTGCATTATCAACCAAAGATGGTTTTGCTATAGTAACTCTTACTTGGGTCGTTACTGCGTTGGCTAGTGCCTTTCCTTTTTATCTAAGCGGATATATACCGAACTTTACAGATGCTTTTTTTGAGTCAATGTCAGGTGTAACTACCACTGGAGCATCAATTTTAGGTAATATTCAGACTTCACCACATTTAGAAAATGGGATTGAAAGCTTATCTCATGCAATTCTATTTTGGCGTTCATTTATACAGTGGATAGGAGGAATGGGTATTATTGTATTTACTATCGCAATTTTACCTTTGTTAGGAGTTGGTGGAGTTCAATTGTTCAAAGCAGAAGTTCCCGGTCCAGTTGCAGATAAAATAAGCCCTCGCGTTCGTGAAACAGCAAAGTATCTATGGTTGATTTATGTCGGTTTTACTTTAGCGGAAATATTTCTTTTAGGTGTAAGCGGTATGGACTGGTTCGATTCAGTATGCCATTCGCTTACAACAATGCCAACAGGTGGATTTTCTACAAAAAATGCGAGCATTGCTTTTTATGATAATTCTGTAATCCACTATATTATTATATTTTTCATGTTTGCGGCAGGTATAAATTTCTCTCTTCATTTTCGTGCTCTTAGGGGAGATGTGAAATCATATATAAAAGACAGAGAATTTCGTAATTTCCTTGGATTAGCTTTATTTGTTACAATGGTTATTTTTATAAGTAGATTAGTACAAACTCAAGAGTTTAATCACGAAAATATAAGAGATTCACTATTTCAAACTGTATCGATTGTAACAACAACTGGTTATGGATCAGCTGATTATGAGCTTTGGTTACCTGTAGCAAAATTCCTTCTTTTATCTTTGATGTTTATAGGAGGAATGGGAGGTTCAACTGGTGGTGGAATAAAAATTGTTCGTGTGATGCTAATCCTCAAATATATAGCAATGGAAACGAGGAGATTGCTTCATACAAGAGCAATTATTCCAATGCAGATTGGTGGGAAACATGTAAGTTCTGATGTTGTGCGAAATACACTTGGTTTTTTCTTATTCTACATTTTTATTTTTGCGCTTACTACTTTATTACTCACGATGATGAATGTTGATTTGATTTCTTCAATTGGTGCCTCGGCGTCAGCTTTAGGGAATATTGGCCCAGCACTTGGAAATTTCGGACCATCAGACAATTATGCTCTACTACATCCACTTGGCAAATGGCTATTGTCGTTTTGCATGTTGTTAGGCAGACTTGAAATCTTTACAGTTATGGTGTTCTTGAGTAGAAGTTTTTGGAAAAAATAAAGTTTTTCACAAACTAGCATTATCACTTCTTTGAGTTTACGAAATTTTATTATGAAGATCAATCTGATGTTTGAAGAAGTAGGATTAATTGTTGTAAATTTCGTTCTCTATAATACAACTATATATTTGTATTTCAATTCCCAAAAATAAATTTTACTAATAATGAAATCGTATAAATTAAAATAGAATAGGAGATAGCGTATGATAAAATTCAGTGAGAGACAGCTCAGAATTCCAAAGATGATGCGACCGGTTTATATGGTAACCGGTGGTATGTCTAAATTTGGTAGAGCAATTCCTGAAAAAAGAACAGAAGAGTTGGTAATAGATGCATTTACCGAAGCTGCAGAATTCATTGGTAAAACACCTGCAGAATTAAAACAATATATCCACAGTTGTTACTACGGACATTTCGCTGATCATTTTGGTGACCAATTATTAGGCGAGTCAGTAATCCACGACCGTTTAGGATTGGATCCTTTAGGTAATGTTGGTATAAAAACAGGTGGAGCAACAGGAGGTTCTACCCTTTGGGAAGCTTACAAAGCAGTTGCATCAGGATATTCTGACACGGTTTTAGCAATGGGTTGGGAAAGAATGGATGAAGTTCCTACAGACGAAGGAAACAACTATATTTCTTGTGCCGCAGATAAAGATTGGGAAACTCCACTTGGTCATATTTACACAGGTTATTATGCTGTGATGGCTCAGAAGTATTGGAATGTATTTGGGAAAGAAGAAGAATCATTCCGTAGAACAATGGCTGAAATTTCTGTGAAAAACCATGGTTATGCACGAATGAATCCACACGCACAGGCGCCAATGGATATTACGGTTGATGATGTTCTAAATTCACCTGTAGTTGCTTATCCATTACGAGCTTTAGATTGTTGTTTGATGAGCGTTGGTGCAGCTTGCACTATTCTCTGTGATGAAAAAACTGCTTATGAATTGACAGATAATCCATTAAAGATGTATGTTTCTGCAGGAAGCCACACACTAAGAGTTGCAGACCGTAGAGATATGGAAATTCCATTGTTACCAAATGAATCTGCAGATCAGTATAAAGATCTAGGAGACCGATTCCCTGGTGGTGATAGATATCCTGGATTTACTGGATTTCTAGCTGCTAGAATGGCTGCATATTATGCGTATCATATGGCTGGTGTTGTTGATCCAAATGTAGATTTCGATTTAGTTGAACTACACGATGCGTTCACAATTAGCGATATTCAAACTTATGAAGATGTTGGAATTCGCCCTTATGGTGAAGGTAGAACTTATGTTGAATCTGGTGAATGTTATCATACGAACCCACTAACTGGCAAACCAGGTCAATTGCCTGCAAACTTGTCAGGAGGTTTAATTGGTACTATGCACGCAGTTGGTGCAACTGGAATTATGCAAGCTATTGAAGTTGGACATCACATTTGGGGGCGTTGGTCTGAAATGCACGGAGACCAGAAAAAATGGGATGAGTTTGGTAGAGAAAAACCAAAAGATTGGAAAGACTTACAAGTGAAAGATGCAAAACGCGGTATGGCTATTAGTCACGCTGGAGTTGGTTCACATGTTACTGCTACAATTTTAGCACATCCTGATCATCTGTTAGAAGGAGGTAAATAATGAGTTGTGGAAAAGACAAAGCTACAGTAAAAGTTATTGGTGGAAAATATAAACCAAATGGACATTTTCACACAATCGAAGCAAATACCCCAATTTACAATGAATCTGATGTGCTTATGGGAGTTACAAATCCTAGAAGTCTCACACATATTCATGCTTACGGTGGAGAATCAATCTTCTTTGAATCTTTGAGTAAAGGTAAATTATTGGGTACAAAATGTGAAAATCCAGATTGTGAAGCTAATGGTTCAATATTTATTCCATTTAGAATTCATTGCCCAGATTGCTTAGCAAAGAATACTGTTGTGGATATGACAGAAGTGGCAAACAAAGGGGCTAAAGTTTATACATTTATGACAACTGAAAGAACAGGCGCTTTCAATACACTTGAAAAACCAATTCGATTTGTAAATGTAGAATTTGAAGGTGTTCCAACAATTCTGATGGGATACCTCTCTGTTGGTGAACCTAGAATGGGAATGAAAGTTGTTCCTATTTTCCAAACGAAGAATCCAACTTTTACAATTTTGGATTTATCGTGGGTGCCAGAAGGAACTAACGAATCACAACTTCCAGAAGGTTTCACTTTCGGATAATCAATTAGTTGATAATGAAACATAAACTGGCAGAAATTAAGATAATATAATATCTTGGTTTCTGCCTTTTATTTAACAAAGAAAATTAGGAGAATAATATGTCTGCATTAGTTAATTGGACAGTACAAGAAGATGGAATGGCTTTTATTACTTTAAATAGCGTTCCAGTGAATGCACTATCATCTCAATTTATAGCAGATTTACATTTAGCAGTAAAATCTGTAAAAGATAACAATAATACTAGAGTTGTAGTTATTTCTTCATCTCAAAAACAATTTTGTGTTGGAATGGATTTGAAAGAACAAACTGCATTATCTATTGAAGATGGAAATCAAGTTGTAGTAAAAATGAATGACTGTTTTAATGAAATTGTGTCATTTTCAGTTCCAACAATATGTGCTATTAATGGAGTTGCTGCAGGTGGTGGTGGTGAGTTAACTCTTAGCACAGATATTCGCGTTTGTGGCGAGAATGCTAGAATTGGATTTCCTGAAGTAGGATTAGGTTTAATTCCAGGTGCTGGAGGAACTCAACGGTTACCAAGGCTAATAGGAACTTCTAAAGCAAAATACTGGATATTCTCTGGACAACTATTTTCTGCAGAGGAAGCTTTATCAGATGGAGTTGTAGATTTTATAGCAGATGACAACGAATTATTAGAAACTGCAATCGAAATTGCAAGTGAATTTATAAAGAATGCTCCACTTGCTTTAGAATCTGCAAAAAAATCAATTGATGAAGGTATTAAATTAAATATTACATTAGGTTTGCAAAAAGAAAAAGAAGCGTTCGAATTTACTCAGAATACAATTGATCGAGAAGAAGGTATCAAAGCTTTTGTAGAAAAAAGAACAGCAGAATGGAAAAAGAAATAAAAAATACAATTATGTGATGTGGTTATTTGGAATAGTAAAATATTTTTGGTAACTTCGAACAAATCCTGAAGGAGGATTTACACTCAAAGATTTAATATATTCATTTTAATTTGAAATGAATTAGTTAACTAACAATACAGATGTAACAGAAGGAGAACATCTAATGAAAAATAAATGGGTTTTAATAATAGCGGTTTTTGGAATTACGCTTAGTCAGTTATTTGGAGCTGGAGTGCGAAATTATGCACCTGTGGCAAGTGATGATGCTTATGTAATTGAGGAGGATACCGAACTTATTGTAAGCGCACCGGGTATTTTGGGAAATGACAATGATGAGGATATGAATCCAGGCAGAGATATTCCGAATTGGTCAGTTCATCCTCCAAGCTACGAATTTAATGCAACAATGACTAGTGTGTTAATTTTTGATGGTGAGGAATCTGTAGATAGTAACGATATTCTAGCAGCATTCGTTGGTGCAGAATGCAGAGGTGTTGCTCAACCTACATTTTTTCCAGTAAATGGTAGATACACAGTAAACTTGATGAATTATGCTAACACAAATGGAGAAACAATGACATTTAAAGCGTATGATGCAAGTGAAGACAAAGTATATTCTGTAGCTGGATATTCTTACACATTTACTGCAAACGAAATGTCAGGCAACGATATGGTCCCTTTGGAAATGAACTGTTTTACAATGTCAGCTATTCTAGAAAGTGATGCAGAATATGGAGAACTTACTTTAAATTCTGATGGCTCATTCAATTACATTCCAATTGAGAATTTTAATGGCTTAGATTCGTTTACTTATGTTGCATTCGATGGAATTGACTATTCAAATATTGCTTCAGTTAATATTACAATCAACTCGGTTAACGATGCACCTTGGATTTCTACTTCTGATATCAACTTCGATGAAGATACAGAATTAAATCTAAGTTTTACAGATTTTATTGGAGATGTTGATGGAGATCAATTATCGCTGTCTGTTGAAGGTAATTCTCAAATATCAATTATCGTTAATGAATTTGATGTCTTATTTGGTACAATTACAGAAAATTGGTTTGGTTCTGAGGATGTAACTTTTACAGTTTCTGATGGGATTGATGAAACTTCAGAAATTATAATTGTTAATGTCCTTCCTGTGAATGACCCTCCTGTTGCAGAAGATGACTTTTTTGAAATAGACGAGGATAATTATTTTCAAGTTGTATCTCCTGGTGTTTTAGAAAATGACTTTGATGTTGATTTTTTAATCAGAGAAATTCCGAATTGGTCAGTTCACGCACCTAATTTTGAATTCAATTCTACATTTACAAGTGTTTTAACATTTGATGGTGAGGAATCTGCCGATGAAAATGATATTCTGGCTGTGTTTGTTGGAGAGGAATGTCGTGGAGTTGCTCAACCTACTTATTTCCCGATTACGGATAGATTTACAGTAAATATGATGATTTATGCTAACACAAATGGAGAAACAATGACATTTAAAGCGTATGATTCAAGTGAAGATATTGTTTATAGTGTTGGAGGATATTCTTACGAATTTACTGCAAACGATAATATTGGAAACGATATGAATCCCATTGAACTAAATTGTTATTCGTTAGCTGTGGAATTATATTCTGATGTCCAAAATGGTAATTTAAATCTCGATAGCGATGGTTCTTTCGTTTACACACCTTCATTAAATTATTTTGGTTCAGATTCTTTCAGTTATCGGGCATTTGATGGAACTGATTATTCCGGAATTGCTAGTGTTGAAATTGTGATTAATCCAGTTAACGATGCACCTTGGGTTTCTACTTCTGATATCAACTTCGATGAAGATACTGAATTAAATCTAAATTTTAATAACTTGATTGGAGATGTTGATGGAGATCAATTATCACTGTCTGTTGAAGGTAATTCTCAAATATCAATTGTTGTTAATGAGTTTGATGTCTTATTTGGTACAATTACAGAAAATTGGTTTGGTTCTGAGGATGTTACATTCATAGTCTCTGATGGTGTATTTGAAACAACAGAGGATGTTGTAATTAATGTTTTACCAGTTAATGATGCACCCACAGGAGAATCTGATTATTACGAAATAGATGAGGATATTACCTTAGAAATAGAATCACCTGGAGTGTTGGGTAATGATTATGATATAGATTTTCTGATAAGAGAAATTCCGAATTGGTCAGTTCACGCACCTAATTTTGAATTCAATTCTACATTTACAAGTGTTTTAACATTTGATGGTGAGGAATCTGCCGATGAAAATGATATTCTGGCTGTGTTTGTTGGAGAGGAATGTCGTGGAGTTGCTCAACCTACTTATTTCCCGATTACGGATAGATTTACAGTAAATATGATGATTTATGCTAACACAAATGGAGAAACAATGACATTTAAAGCGTATGATTCAAGTGAAGATATTGTTTATAGTGTTGGAGGATATTCTTACGAATTTACTGCAAACGATAATATTGGAAACGATATGAATCCTATTGAACTAAATTGTTATTCGTTATCTGTGGAATTATATTCTGATGTCCAAAATGGTAATTTAATTCTCGATAGCGATGGTTCTTTCGTTTATACACCTTCAATAAATTATTTTGGCTCTGATACTTTTAGTTATCGAGTATTTGATGGTGAACTTTACTCTGATATTACTTTAGCTTCAATAACGGTTAATCCTGTTAATGATATTCCTACAATATTATTACCAAATAATTTTACATTTGATGAGGATAATGCTCTATTTGTAGATTTCAATGAATTCATTGAAGATGCAGATGGTGATCCATTAATATTAACAGTTTTAGGGAATTCAAATATCTCAGTTGATATTGATGGTTTGTATGTAAATTTTGGAACAAATAACCAAAACTGGTATGGATCTGAAACTTTGACCTTCACAGTTAATGATAATGTTGATAGAACAGCTGTAAGTGATAATGTTCAGATAGATGTGTTACCTGTTAATGATGCTCCTAATGGTGTTACAGATTTTTATTCAACAAATGAAGATACTGAATTGTATATTGAATCTCCAGGTGTTTTAGAAAACGACTATGATGTTGATTTAATAAATAATAGGGAAGAGCCAGACTGGACTTGCAGCCCACCTGATTTTGAATTTAATGCAACTTGTTCTAGTGTTATTATTTTTAATGGCATTGAATCAACTGATGAAAACGATATTCTAGCTGCGTTTGTGGGTGACGAAGTGCGTGGTGTTTCTTCTCCATCATATTTCCCCATTTCTGGTCGATTTACCGTAAATATGATGCTATATGCAAACACAAATGGTGAAACAATGACCTTCAAAGCATATGATGCAAGCGAAGACGCTGTTTATAATATGTCTGGTTACTCAGTTACTTTTGTTGCGAATGATATTCACGGAAACGATATAGATCCAGTGCAATTTATGAATGTATCATTGCTTGCAGTTTTAGATGATGATGCTGAAAATGGTTCGGTTTATCTAAATGAAGATGGTTCTTTTAATTATATACCAAATCTGAATTACTTTGGAACAGATGTTTTTACATATAAAGTATTTGACGGTGAACTTTATTCACAATCTACAGCTGTTGAAATAGAAGTTATTCCTGTTAACGATTTACCTTGGATTGCACTACCAACTGATATTTCGTTTGATGAAGATACTTCTGTTGAATTTGAGTTTGGAGATTATGTTGGTGATGCTGACGGAGATGAGTTAACCCTATCTGCTAATGGATTTTCTGACATTTCTGTTGTTATTAGTGAAATGTTAGTTACATTTAGCACAACACAAGAAAATTGGTATGGCTCTGAAAATATCACTTTTAACATTGATGATGGTTATGATATTGTAACTGCAGATGTAGAGGTTAGTGTTTTAGCAGTAAACGATACTCCTGTTGTAGATGAAGTATCAGTTGAGACAAATGAAGATATTGAATTAGCAATTGAATTATCTGGTTCTGATGTTGATGGTGATGTGTTGACTTTTTCAGTAGTCGATTCTCCTCTTAACGGAATGTATTCTGACGGATTTTACTATCCTAATGAAAATTATAATGGAATAGATACATTTACATACATTGCTAACGATGGAGAGGTAAATTCAGAGATGGGAATTGTAACAATAACTGTCAATCCAGTTAACGATGCACCCGTAATTAATCTTCCTGATATTGTTACTTTTGAAGAGGATGGAAATTTGAATGTTGATTTTACCAATTATCTAAGTGATGTTGATGGTGATGAATTAACACTATCAGTTTCAGGAAATACAAATTTAACAGTTGATATTGATGGATACAATGTTGCTGTCAATGGTCCAGATAACTGGTTCGGAACAGAAGTACTAACCTTTACTGTAAACGATAATCAAGGAAGAGCAATCGCATCCGACGATGTTGAAGTAATTGTTGAATCTGTTAATGATACACCTGTTCTAAATCCAATTGGTAATTTAGTAACTGATGAAGATGTAGATTTCTCTATTGAAATATCTGCAACCGATATTGATATAGAAACAAATGAGCAATCACTTAATTTTACAGTTTCTTCAATAAGTGAAGGAATAGCTGAAATTACTATCGAACAAACTGATGATCAATTAGCTCAAATTAATATTGATGTTTTCGATAATCAAAACGGTATAGTTGAACTAACTGTTGCTGTAATTGATACGGATGGAGCAAGTGATGAGGAAATTCTCACTCTCACAATTAATTCGATCAACGATTTACCATTTTTCACAATGGAATCTATGGAGACTATGGCTGGTGTCGGAGATGCAGTATCAATTATTTTAGAAGCTGATGATATAGATTCTCCTGAGTTAACATTTGGCGTGGTCAATCAACCTGAATGGTTAGCTTTAAATGGTAATTTGTTGTCGGGTGATGCTCCTTTTGAAGGAGTATTTGTATTTGCAGTTGAAGTCTCAGATGGCGAAGATACAGTATTTTCAGAATTTGTTTTGGTTGTTCTTGAACTTAGACCGGTTATCACTGAGATTGTTGATATTCCTAATGATCAAGGTGGGCGAGTTTATGTGAAATTCGAACCCGCATATTTTGATGAACAACTAAGAACTGAATACTACACAATCGAGCGATTAGATGAAGAAGGTTGGGTTGGCGTAATGACTTATGTTGCTTACGGGCAAGATCTATATGTTGCTGAAGTTACAACTCTCCAAGATGCTACAGAAACAGAAGATGCTATTACACAATTTAGAGTGATAGCTTCGCTCGAAGAGGGTATATGGATTTCTGAAGTTGGCGAAGGTTTTTCAGTTGACAACATAGCTCCTGCGATTCCAACAGGACTTCTTGCAGATAATGAAGGCAATACTGTGATGTTATCTTGGGATGCTTCGACTGATGAAGATTTCCAATATTTCTCAATATTTAGAGATGGTGAAATAGTTGGTTATGCTACCGAATCACAATTTACTGAATTTGATGTATCTGCTACAGGAGATATTTCTTATTGTATAACTTCAACAGATATTCACGGAAATGAAAGTGAAAATTCAGAATCTGTAGTTGTTGTGCTTACTGTTCAGCAAGTTGTTAGTCAGTTAGCCGGTTGGAACTGGTTCTCGCTTAATGTAGAAATGGAAGATATGAGTTTGAATACTGTCTTGGCTACTCTAGGTTCTAATGGTATTATTATCAAGAATCAAACAGGATTTGCAACTTATTACGATGGTTTTGGTTGGTATGGACTTAATGAGTTAGATGTGATGAGTATGTATATGATTCAAATGTCAACAGATGCTACATTGTCATTTGTTGGATATCCCGTTGATGTTACTATTACACCTATCGATCTTATGGCAGGATGGAACTGGATTGGATATTTACCACAACAGTCAAATGACTTGAATGAAGCTTTAGCAACAATTGGTTCTAATGGAATTATCATTAAGAATCAAACAGGATTTGCAACTTATTACGATGGTTTTGGTTGGTATGGTTTAGCAATTATGGAACCTGGGATTGGATATATGCTTGAAATGTCTGAACCTGCAGAATTGATTTACCCAACTCCTAATGGTCTAGTTAGAATTGACAATGAAGTTATTGAACTCCATTGGAGCGTTAACCCACATCAATTTGAGCATAATATGACTTTAACTGCAGTATTTGAAGAAACTAACGAATTTGATGAATTAGTTGCATTTGTAGGTGATGAGGTAAGAGGAGTTTCAAAAGCTACACACTTCCCACTTACAAATAGTTATACAATCAATCTAGTGATTTATGGTGAAAATGGAGATGAAGTTAGTTTCAAAGCATTTCAATCTGGTGAAGTAATTGATTTAACAAATATAGTCACATTTGAGATAAATGCGAATTTAGGCAATGATTTTGAACCTGTGCTATTTAAAACAGAACAGAAACCTACAACATTTGGATTATCAAAAGCATATCCAAATCCATTTAACCCAAAAACAGTTATTGGTTATCAGTTAGAAGTTAATAGCGATGTTAGATTAGATGTTTACAATGTTCAAGGTCAATTGGTAGAAACTTTGGTAACAGGTCAAGTAGAAGCTGGTTATCATCAAGTAACTTGGAATGCAGATAATCAACCCAGTGGATTGTATTTTGTTAGAATGACTGCTAGTGATTATGTTGGAACACAAAAAGTGTTGTTGTTGAAGTAGTAAGAAATAAACAACGAACTGACGAAATAAAGCAAGTTCGTAATTTCGGCTTGTCCGCCAATGGTTTTCAGGTGGATGATTTCGTTGTGAAGGTTTAGAAACCAAAACCCCTTGGAGCAATCTGAGGGGTTTTTAGTATCTTTACAAATTCTCATTCACTTTATACAATATGTAGTAATTCTTTGTAAATTACACTCAATAATGAATCAAAAAACTGATAACAATCTAAATAAATTAATTCGAAACTTCGAGCATACAGTTAAAGATGACTCAAAAAATGCACAGGCAATTGCTCTAAAATTACTAAATCTTTCTTTATCAAAAAATGATAAGAATTTAGAATGCAATGCGAATAATATGCTCGGGCAAGTACATTTTGCGTTAAGCAAATATAACAAGGCGCAAAAATACTTTGAAAAAGCACTTGAGTTATCTGAAATGATTGGAAAGCACGAAGAACACGGTATAATTTTGAATAATTTGGGGAATGTTTTTCTTGTTCAAGGGAATTATCGCAGGGCAATCCAATCATATCAGTTAGCGATGAATGAGTTTGTTGTTAGAAAAAATAAAGTGTGGCAAGCAAAATGTTTGCTTAACATAGGTTCTCTTAGCGAAAAGCTAGAAGAATACGAAGATGCCAAAAAATCGTACCAATCAGCGATGAATGTTGCCGAAGAGATAAACGACAAACAATTAGCTGCGAGCTGTATGAATAATTTAGGTATTGTGTTTGCTAAATTAGGTGGTTTTGAAAGTGCATTGAAACATTTTCAAACAGCATTGAAGGAAAAGGAAAAATTATCAGACAAAATAAGTTTGTCAAAAACATTAATGAATATAGCAGGAGTTTATGAGACAACTGGAAAGCTTGATGAAGCCTATAAATTTGTGAAAAAGTCGCTTAAAATCAAAGAGAATTTGAATAATTATGAAGGTGTTTGTGTGGCACACAATCATCTTGGAAATATTTTTATCAAACAGAGTAACTACAAAGATGCAATCGTATCCTTGCAAAAAGCATTGGTAATCGGCAAAAAATATGGTTGTAAGGAGAGGATGAAATATTCTTTGGAAAAGCTTTTTTCAATTTACCAAGAGATTGGCGAACACAAAAAGGCGGTTGATTATCTTGTTCAATATGTAACGATTAAAGATGAATTGTTAAACATTGAAAAAAGTCGGTTTATCGCTGAAAAACAAAAAGCAATTGAGGAATTGAAAACAAATTTGGAAACCGAAAGAATTCTGCGAGAAAACGAAAGGTTACAGCTTGAGCTTGACCATAAATCAAGAGAACTAACTACAAAAGCAATGGCAATGGTTCAGAAAAACGAACTGCTTTTGCATTTTTCCAAGGATTTATTGGCACTTCAATCAGATGATGTGGAAGAAATTAAAACTGCCGCCAAACAAATTACTAAAAACATCCAAGCCCACATAAAAACAGAGGATAATTGGGAAGAATTTGAACAGTGGTTTCAGGAAATACATGAAGATTTTTTCGAAAAACTTTCTGTTAAATTTCCCAAACTTTCCCCGCGAGAGCAAAAGATTTGTGCTTTTCTAAAATTAAATTTGAACACTAAGGATATTGCCCGCCTAACATATCTACGCGTAGAGACGATTGAGAATTACCGCTATAGAATACGAAAAAAACTGAAAATTCCAAAGTGCGATAACCTCGTGAAGTTTATTTTAAACTTGTAAGTTGTTCTCCTATTTCTTTGTAGATACTTTATAAGGACTAAGGACACAGAAAAATGTGTCCTTTTTTTACGCAGTAGAGGTTTTGTAGAGTTGACAATTATTGTTAAAAGTAATAATTTTATATCAAAGAATATAACAAAAAATAGTTAAGCGGGAGAAAAATGCGGGATAGACACTCTTCATCCAAAGAGAAAAAGAATAAGTTTGATGATAGCATTAATAGCATCATTGAAAACTTGAAGATGAAAAAACAAATATTGGAAGATTTTTTGACGGAGAGTACGGATAATATAAATCAGGAAAAAGTTGAAAAAAATCCGTCGGAAAATGCGAAAAGAACAAACTAAACCGCTAACACCAAATTTGTAATTTATTAGTTTAATTTAGGAGGTTTTAAAATGCGTAGATTTAATTATTTTACAGGAATTTTGCTGATTGTTGCTGCAACCGGGTATGCTCAGGTTAATTTACTCACTAATCCAGGAGCAGAAACTGAAGATTTGTCAGGTTGGGGTTACGACGATCAAAACTGTTGGGGGATTGGAAGCGGTGAAACTGCCTATGAGGGAAATCATTATTTCAAATCTGCTGCTGTGCCAATGTGGACAAAGCGTTCGCAATCTATAAGTTGTGTTGCGGCAGAATTTTCCGAAAGCGAACTTGATGCTGAACCGCAAATCTTTGTTTCTGAGCAGATT
>JACKQG010000155.1_pt1 | contig 98577 bp, 88 predicted proteins | sample 8237621 | NCBI WGS metagenome assembly JACKQG01 (sample SAMN15677084, study PRJNA649215) | marine metagenome | biome: marine; feature: Black Sea; material: saline water; isolation source: suspended particulate matter (SPM) from the Black Sea western gyre | collected 2013-06-09/2013-06-10 | depth... | reverse complement strand
AACCCTCACCACACTCTCTACGCACCCCCATCAATCTCCTTGTCCATAATAGCGGCACCACCGCCACCTGCCATCTTTCCCTCCACGACGCTACCCCCACCTCCTCCGCCCCCGCCTCTCGGGGGGGCCCCAGAGGACCCCCCAAACCCAAGTGGCGAGCTACCTTATCAATCGCTTCCCCCGCCGCATCATCTAAAGTAGCTAGGACACTTTGGGGCGTGCTTGTACCGTCCCAATGGAGCAAGGAGGTATGCCCGCCACTGACCAAGAGAACCAAGAGCGGATACTCCTTTGGAGCCTCCTCCCCCCCCGTTAGAAGTGTATGTGTATGAGCTTCAAGGTGATGAACCCCCCAAACAGGGAGCCCCAACGCCTCCCCCAATCCCAATGTCCAAGACACACCTACAGCCAACGACCCCGCCAAGCCTGGTCCCTCTGTTACACCTAGGGCAACTAGGTCGCTCGCTTTGGCACCTGCCTTGTCCAAGAGAGAATCAAAGAGAGGCGATATTCTCTCTAGGTGGTTTGCTGCCGCGATTTGGGGAACGACCCCCCCTGTTTGGGTGTGGGACTGCTGATCTCTAACATGGACGAGTTCCCCGTCTTCAGATAGGAGTCCTAGCCCCGTATCATCACAGGAGCTCTCTACCCCCAACACCCACTCTGTCACCCCCTACACCCCCCTCCTTTAGCCCAAAGTGTCCGGAACGCATTCTCTAAGGATACCCCCCTAAGATCACCACCCTGTAGGAAACTGGTACCAACGACCTCCATCCTTGGATCAGCACGGATAATCAAGACCAAATAATCGCGAGAGAGTTTCCCCAACTGTTTCCCCAACCACCCCGTCACCACATCTACCGCCTCTCCCATCATCCCCCCCACAATCCCCTCTGGGATAGAGACTCCCTTTAGATGGTCACCTAATGACAACTGAAGCAACCCTTCGGCTAAAGTCATCCCCTTGGGGGTCGTCCCCACGACCAAACACCTCCACTTTACGGATGCTTTTCCTCCATCTGTTCTTTCAAAGGGAGTTACTTCTCCTTCGCCCACCAAGAACAGCTCTCCCTCCATCACACTCAGCTCCAACCTCTGAATACCCAATGACAGGGGCAAAGAGTTGATCTCCATCCGACCATAATCGATAGGCGCCGTCTTGCCCCCAACGGTCACTGTACCACCATTGATAAGTCCCTGAAAGGGTGCGCCAAAAGGCCCCCCCCCCGTAATGGTCACAAGCGGAAAATCAAAGGAAATCTCTTCACTTTTCATGGAGACACCTGTCAACTCGGTTTCAAGAAGAAAGCCTCCCGTGGCTCCCTCTATGGTCACGCCCCCAGGCAAGGTCCTTCCGGCAACCAAAAGGGGTATGAAATGCCAAGCTATTAGCCCAAGGAGAACGATCGGGAGGATTCGGTTTCCCTTCTTCTTTTTTCTCTTTCGTTTATACCTCGCCATTAGGCACCTCCTTTTGCCATTTGGTGGAGATCTTCAAGAACCCCCACCCCCTCGGTCCATTCCTTCCTTTCTGGGCTACCCTGAAGACCGATTGTTGGGGATTCAATCGTTCCACCCAACCCTACGTCTACTCTTATCGGAGTGGACATGTCCACCCCCGCGAAGAGAAGAAGGAGGCTCCCCACTTGTCCTCCCAAGATCTCGGTAACCGCTCCCATCGTAGCTGCAACACCCAACTGGCCCGATAACTCCCCCTCGGGGCTGACTTGAACCTGACCTACAGCAGCCGCCAACGGTTCTTTCAGCCGCAAATCAAGCTCCCAAAGGTGAACTTGCCCCCCCTCCATGACCTCTATCCGTGATTCGAAAGAAGCCAACGACATCTCTCTCCCCTTCCACCACATCGCCGATGGACCTTGGAGAGCAATCTCTCCCTCTCCCACACCGGAGCTTAGTTCTATCCATCCCGTAAGTCGAGCCCGAGGCCACCATGGGGCTGGTTTGGGCAACAACCAAGGAAAATCCGTAACTGCAACCGATAGGTCTCCCCCACCATAACGCCATCTAATCGGGAAACTCTCTTTCTCTTCTTTTCCAACCAGACGGATGCTTCCACTCATCACCCCGCTTTCTAAGAATATATGGTGCTCAATCTCTCCTCTATCGGGAAAGAGAACCACTCCCCCTTTCCCCCATTCAAATCGCCCCCCCGAACCGAAGAGAATGTCACCCCAAACCTGACCTGCTGCCCCCTCCAAGATGACGGGGTAGTCCAGTGAGCCCCACGAGCCCTCTCCCCGAGACAGAGACCCCGACGCCACCAACCACCCGTCGCCAGGGAGATGGACCCTTGCCGAAGTTTGGGGGCTTGTCAATCCTGTCAGGACGAAGTCAATCTCCCCCCCCCAGCCCGTACCCGTCACACTCAACCCCTCAGTGAGTGACCATTGAACCTCGGTCCATCCGGGTTCTACAATCTTGATGCTTTTCCAGAAAGAAGCTCCTTTCTTGACTCCAAGAGTTGAGGAATGGGGCGTCCCATCCAAGAAAGCGAGGTCCCCCTCTACTTGGTCTTGTTCTCCCACAAATGTCAAGTGACTCTCTCCCCTCTCCGACCAATACCCTTTCAGTGAGCCCTCTAGTCGCCCCTGTTCCCCTAGCTCTATAGCCAGAATACAGTCCAACTCCACTTTGGGGATGGCTACACCTATGGGGAAAGACTCTCCCGCAACTGTGGCCTCTATCCGACACCCTTCCACAGTGATTTTTGGAGCGATCCGAACCCAAGGATTTGATAGTCGAACGCCATTGTCAAGAGTAATCAGCACCGTTTTTCCCGGTTCGTTCCACGCCCAAGCCCCCTCCGCGAAAAAACCCCTAATAGGGTTCCCCGAAACGCCCGCTCCCTTCTGTTGAATGAGGTTGGGAGGGAGACTATTTTCAATCCAATCCCCCCCCCAGTCGGCTCGCCATAATAGGGCGAACAAGAGGGCTGCTACCCCTATAAACACCCCCCATTTGCCCCAATTGGGGATGCCAACTCTCTCTTTTTCCCTTTTCACCATCTACAATTTTTACACATGCGCGACGCTCCAAAGTACATTTCGTCTGATCCTTTTGGTTCCCTCCTCAGGCTCCTAACTCTACTACAGGGTCCTACTGGGTGTCCTTGGGACCGAGTCCAAACCGCAGAGAACCACCTAGAACACCTCCTTGAAGAGATTGGTGAGGCACAGAGTGCTCTTAGTGGTGAGGGGGATGTAGGTGAAGAAGCAGGTGATCTGTTCCTGAACGCTCTTTTCTTCCTCTCTTCGACAGCGAAGAGGGAAAAGACCACCGAAGAGCGTCTCATTTTTCGACTCTACAACAAACTCGTTTCGCGTCACCCCCATGTCTTTGGCGATGTGATTGCCACCACCCCCGAAGAGGCTCTTGCGGTTTGGAAAACTGCCAAGGAACAAGAAAGCTAGATGACAACGCTGGTCGTTGTGGAGTCGGGGGCGAAAGCGAAGACGATTCAGAAATACCTTGGCAAGGGGTATGTCGTAGAGGCTTGCCGAGGACATGTTGAGGATTTGCCCTACACAGGGAAAGATAAGAGTAAAGCTGAGTGGGCATCAAGGAAGAACGATCTGCCTGCACCGCCGTGGGATTGGACACCGGGTGGTAAGAAGATATTCTCTGGTCTGAGAAAGCGCATCAACACCAAGGGAGTGGACCTTGTCCTCATCGCTACTGACCCCGACCGAGAAGGGGAATTCATTGCTTGGAGACTAGAGGAACACTTCAAGAAAATAGAGGGAGTGGGTGTTGGGCGCATTACTTTCCAGGAAATCACAAAGAGTGCACTCTCGCAGGCGATGTCCCAACCTGGAAGCGTCGATATGGACTTGGTGGACGCTGCCCAAGTTCGTCGGTTTATGGATCGCTTGATTGGTTTTCGGTGTTCTCGATTCTCTCGGTCTTGGTACCTGCAATCAATGGGGCGCGTTCAGACCCCCACCTTGGGGTTTTTGGTAGAACGGGAGAAGAAGATTCAAGCCTTTGTCCCCACCCCCTACTTCAAAGTAGATGTCCAAGCCGGCGACTTCTCTTTTGGGGTCCGCTTCCACGATGAAAACGACACCCATGCATGGCGAGACGAAAAGGGAAAGTTCAACAAGTCTCGAACCTCTGACGGAAAGGAAGCCCGTGGTGTTTATGAGACTCTTTCGCAAGGTGGTGCCGTTGAGGTTTTTTCAGAGAAAACGACAGAGAAAAGACGCTCTCCCCCCCTCCCCTTTACCACCGACACCCTCCTAGGAGCTGCTGGAAGTCGCCTAGGGTGGTCACCTGGTCGGACCATGAAGGCTGCCCAATCCCTTTATGAACAGGGGCACATTACCTACTTGCGAACCGATAGCACCCGAACCTCGCCCGTGGCTCGTAAGAGTATTAGGAAGGTGGTCGAGAAACGGTGGGGAAAAAACCATCTCGGTGTTGGGGCAACAACGGGAAAGAAGGGGGGAGGGAAGGTTCAAGATGCCCACGAGGCGATTCGCCCCACACGCCCCGCTAGCTCTCCTTCCCTGTCGGGGGACGGTGAAAAACTCTATGCCCTCGTATGGGGACAGTTTGCCGCCAGTCAGATGGCTCCTTCGGTGTGGAAAACAGTCTCTCTTGTGGGTCTCGTCAAGGGGGTTTCACAGAAGTTGGATGCGACTCATTCATGGCAGATTTTTCCGGGGTGGGAGGCTGCGGGTCGCACGGCACCCCTCCCCCTCACACCTTCACCCCCCCCCAAGGGAGGAGATCGCCTCTCTATTCTCCTTTCGGATGACTCTCCTTCTTTCGTTGAGGATAAGACCCGCCCTCCCTCACGATATTCACAACATGGTTTGGTAGCAAGAATGAAAAAAGAGGGAATCGGGCGACCATCAACCTATACTCCCACCATCAAAAAGCTCCTAGACCGAAAATACGCCTCGTTGGAAAACCGAGCCCTCCGCCCCACAGAAAGAGCGTTCGTTCTTATCGAAACTGTCGTCCCTTATTTCTCAAATGGAGCTTCTCTATTTTCCTCTCGATTTACAGCTGAAATGGAAGGGGTCTTGGATGATATTGAAGGCGGAAAGCAGAAGGCGGCGCCTGTCTGGCAGTCGTTCCGAAACCACTTCTCAGCCATCAACAAGAGTGCCCAAAGTGCGAGGCGTTCTGGCCCGTCTACCCCTCGGCAGCGCTCTGCCCTAGAGAGCCGGCTCAAGCTAACAGGTAAACGTGGGCTTGATCTCTTGGCGGGTAGGGATCCCTCTGCCTTGGGGTGGGAAGAGAGTTCCCATCTGTTGGAGTCTCTTGCTCCCCAGGATGGCGATGCTCCCCCTCCCGCCTCCGAAAAGCAGATTGCTGCTCTCCAAAGAATGGCACAACGCCTCAACCTATCCGAAGAAGAAACAACCTTGCTCGTTGATGCTCAGGGTTGGGATGACTTGACGGGAGGCAGAAAGGGAACGGCAAGTGCCCTCTTTGATGTCCTTGGGAAAAGGCTTGACGAAAACCCTCCTCCTGCTTCGGAGAAACAGATCAAATATATCTTGGGTCTTGCCGAGAAAGCATCTATGAAACCTGAGGGGGCGTTCGCATTGGTAGGAGCCGCAAAGAAAGAGGAGTTGACAGGTGGTCGAAAAGGGTCGGCTAGCCAGCTTATTGCCTTGCTAAAAAAGAAGGTCCCCAAGAGACGGAAGGGGAGGAAAAAGAAGTGATCCCCTTTTTCATTCTTCTCCCCGTTCTTGCCGCTGCACTTTGGACGGGGGCAAAACCCCCTAGGCGCACTCCTTCCATTGATGAATCTCTCCAACTCGTTACTTTTCTCTTTGTGGGATGGGGTGCTGCCGAGTTTGATATGCCCCCCCTTGGCGCAGCATCCTTGGCCGTCTTGGGATGGGTTCTCGTTGGAAAAGACCGTCTCTCTTCACCCCTTCTTCCTTCATCCCTCATGATGGGGGGAGCCATTGCCTACTCCACCACCATTGTGACCTTGGGAAATCACCCCATACCCTTCCCCTTACTCGCTGTCTTGGGAGCTCTATCTGCAGCAGCTTGGTCCGCTAGAAAACCTGAAGGTTCCTTTCTTGAGGGTGGCACGCTTCGTGCCCTCGTAGTTGCCCCTTTTCTCTTTGGATTACCCTATCTCTATGGGGTTGCACCTGTTGGCTACCACCTCCTTCCTCTCTTGCCCGCTGCCGCCGCAGCTTGGGTTTGGGCAATTCGGGGCAAGGGGAATGGTCTTTATTGGGCTCTTGCCCTCTCCGCCGCCGCATGGTGGGGGGGATACAACCTCCTCTCCCCCTCTCTATCTCCAATGCGTGAAACGGGTGTCTTGCTTTGGGCAACTCTTCTCTCTCTTCTCCTTTGGGGGCTCCTTTCCCTCGTTAGAAAGTCTCCTGATTCGACGGAGAATATCCCCTCTTCTCTATGATCTTTTTCCTTCTGTTGTTATGGGCTGGGGGATATGTGCGTGTTCTTCCTGGAGATATGCCCCCTGAAGAGATCTTCTCTCCTGGAGAGAGGAAATTACCCCATTTTGAGACACACGATTACAGGTGGAATACCTTTTCTAGTCAAGACTTCCCTTCTCCCACGATTCTCTTGCTGATCCATCCTTTGGATAATCGGTATGGCGAAAGACGGGCGACTTACCTACAATCTCTTGATAACCTCGGTCAGCTATTCCCCACCGCGATTGTGACCTACAAGGGCAACTACGGAGCAAACGCCTCCATGGTCTCTCGTCTTTCACTCGTTGCACCCGTCCTATTTGATCAACCTGATGGGAATCTATCTTCTTTTGTAGAGAGTTGGGCACCCACTCTTCCTATTGCACTTCTCATCGTTGAAGAGGGCGTGGTCAAAGCGTGGGGAGACCCTTTGGCACTTGCCATCATTGAACAAGACGCGCGCTTGGGTATTACCTATCCCTTGGATGACCTACAGCCCTATCTAGGGGCATTCCTGCCCGATGAACTTCCTAGCCCTCTGCCCGCAGGGCGTTTGGGCAATTGGCTGTCTTGGAGAAAATCTCTCCAAGAGAATCGCCAAGTCGCACATCTTCGCCAAGAACTCGTTGATCTTCTGATTTGGACAGCTCCCTTTTCGGAGACTCTTCGTGGTTCTCTTCTCTCCGAATGGACAACTCGCCTCGCTTTTTCTTCTCCCCCACCTGAAGGACTCCCTGCTTGGCTGGGCAACGACTACGAAACTGTTCTCCAATCTCTCCAAGCCCAGCCCAGTTCGCTCGCCACCCTCTCTCTTCTTGCTAGAGATGCGACCCGAGCAGTTTCCGCCCTTACTCCTCTCTCCACAGAAGCAGATTGGCTCCCTCAACTCCACCTCTTGGTAGCGACCGCATCTGACCCCTTGACAGAGGACCCGCACCTCACGATTCCTGAAACGACGCTCTCCCTCTTTCGTGCCCACAAGAGGAGCCGTTCTGTTCTCTTTTCTCACCTGCAAACCGATTTGGAACGGGTTGAACTTTGGTATGGAGAAGATCCCCTTCCCCCCTCTTTCCATTTCTTGTTGGGCACCCTCCAACGAACCCTCTCACTTTTTGGCGGTTTTGGGGGGAGTGAAGATTCTCGCCAAGCGATGGCTGATTCAGCAGAAGCTCACTTGGAGACTCTTGTGGGGGACCCTTTATGGGCGGATGTGCAAGAGAGTTTCTGGACACCCTTTCTTGAGGTATTTGATCGGTGAATGCCCTCCTTATTGCTGGAGCCGGTCTATCTTGGTTGCTCCTAAGTCGCTGGCGCATCCACTACTTGCAATCCCTAAAGGAGCGTGCCCAACAAGATGTCGTTGCTGCACGGGCGGCTCTCCGAACAGGAGCTCTGGATCTTCTCTCCCTATTGGAAGTCTCCCCCCTCCACGCCACCCCATCCCGTCACTTGGCAAAGGGACTTGAGCAAATAGGTTCCGATATCAACGATTGGCGAAAGGTTCTAGAGTCCTTACCTCAAGAGAATCTTCCCAGGGGTGCTCTCGCCCTCATTACCTCACAGAAAGCAACGCTCCTCGTTCTAGAGAGTGCACTTTCTGTGAGAACTGGCTTGGGCAATCTCCTAAAAAAGAGTGCTTCGTCTTGGTTCTTTGATCCGTTGGGTACTCTGTCATGAATCGAGACGATCTTCGGGATCTTGGGTCGGAGATTGCGGTTCTTTTTTCTCGCATTGAGAATACGCTCAAACCTCAAAATCTCAAAGAACAACAGCTTGCGCTAGAGGCAAAGTTGGCAGATCCCGCCGTTTGGGAAGACCGAAAACTCTCCGTCAAGCTCCAACAAGAGAAAGCTGCACTCCAGCGACAGTTAGACCACATGGACAACTTACATACCGAGATGATGAGTGTTCAGGATGATATCGCTCTGCTAGAAATGGGCGAGGATCCCGATCACCTTCCTGCAGCGATGATTCGTGCTAAGCGCCTCCTGAAAACACTCAATCTCTTAGAAGTTGAGTCGCTTTTCTCTAAAGAGGAGGACGCCCCAGCCATCGTCACTATTCATGCGGGTGCCGGTGGCGTGGATGCCCAAGATTGGGCAGATATGTTGCGACGGATGTATCTTCGCTGGGCAAAGGCACAGAGTCTTGCTGCGAAAGAGATTGATGCCTCTCCCGGAAGTGAGGCAGGTATTCTTTCCGCTACTCTTGTCATTTCCGGACCCTGGGCGACAGGTTGGATGAACGCTGAAGCGGGTGTCCACCGACTTGTTCGCATCTCTCCTTTTGACAGTGCTGGTCGAAGACATACCTCTTTTGCCTATGTGGAGATTACCCCTCAATCTCCTGACGCAACAGAAGAAGCTCTAGACCTTGCAGATATCCACATGGATTTCTTCAGGGCAGGTGGACCCGGTGGACAACACGCCAATAAGACATCTTCGGCTGTTCGCCTTGTCCATAAGCCCACAGGACTGACAGTGACGGCCAGAAATGAACGGAGTCAACACCAAAATCGTGCTACAGCTATGGCGATACTCCAAAGTCGCCTTCATCAATTGCGACAAGACGAAGAAGAGGGAAGGCGAAAAGAGGGGGCTCGTGTAGAGATTGCTTGGGGAAACCAAGTTCGCTCCTATGTCCTACACCCGTACCAACTGGTGAAGGATTCTCGCAGCGGTTTTGAGACGGGGCGGGTAGAAGATCTCTTGGATGGCAACCTATCGGAGATCATGCGCTCTGTTCTCTTGGCAAGACGGGAAGAATGAACCCTTTTCTTCTTCTGCTCCTACTCTCACCCGTGACACCTTGTTCTTCGGCGAGGATCGAAGCCCATTCCCTTGCTGACATCGCAAGGAATCTCTTTCCTGTTGAGCTCTTTTTTGTAGCCCCACCATCCTCTCCCTTTGAAGAGGGGGCGGTTCAAGAGGGATTGGATGTCGTCATTTTCTCTCTCCAAGGGGAGACGGTTCGGCACTTGATGGGGAGCATAGGTAGGGATGAGGGGGAGGAGTTTGGAGAGCCGTTGGGCATGAGTGGTATTTGGTCTGAAACGGATGAATCGGGAGAGACTGTTTTTCGCCTTTGGGTCTCGGGGGCACCCACGAGTCCCCACCGCATCCATACCGTGGGGGTTGACCTTCGTTTGTTGGGCGGAAAGTGGGCGGGAGCATTGATTGACCCCCTCCTACCTCCTCCCACAGGATACGATAGGGGTTTGGAGACCTTTTCCCAAAGCCCGCTATCCCTTCATCTTGAAGGCGAACGAATCTCTCTTGAGTTTGAACGGTTGGACGAAGCGGAAGTCCAATCCATCTGCCCCCGACGAGGTCCTCTGTTTACACCATGACCCTTTTGTTGACAAATGATGATGGGGTTTTTGCCCCTGCGTTGGTGGGAACACTTGAAGCTTTATCTATGGAGAGTTCGGTAAGGACGATGTTCCCCTCTTCTCAGCGATCAGCTAGTTCGATGGCAATGACTTTACATAAACCTCTACGGGTGTGGACGGTTGAGAGAAAACACCACGCCCTCCAAGTCTCAAATGGAACGCCTGTTGACTGTGTTTTACTGGCAAAAAACCTCTACAAAGATGAATTGGTCGGCGTTGTAAGTGGCGTCAATGATGGACCTAACTTAGGCTTAGATATTCATTACTCAGGAACGGTTGCTGCTGCCCGAAAAGCTGCCTTGCTTGGTTTGCCTGGTGTCGCTGTTTCAAGTGGAGAACTCTTGAGTCTCTCCAACAAGATTCATTCCGAATCTACAGAGATAATCGTTAGAAGCGTAGCCAAGCTCATCAGATCCCACCCCATTCCAACTGGTGTTTATCTCAATATCAATGTGCCCAACCTACCTGTTGCTGAGCTCAAGGGCGCTCGGTTGACCCGCCCTGGCAATAGACGGTATCGAGATATGATGAATATCCGTACAGATCCAACTGGTAGGGACTATTTTTGGGTAAATGGCATCGAAATCTTTCCCGACGAAACAGACGGTTCAGACTCCTATGCAATCTCTCAAGGATTCGTGAGCATTACTCCCCTTTCTGTCCGTGTTGACCACCCCAATCCTGATTGGGACTGTTCGGAGTGGGCAGAAGGAATAGAAGCGAGTATTATCTCTCTTGCTCATGAATAAAAAGATCTCTATTCTCCAAGTCGCCGTTCTTCTCGCCGCGCTGCTCTTCCTTATGAAATCTATTTCTGGCGGCATAAGTCCAGGAAAGAGAGGCTCTGGTCCCATCAAGGAGAGTCATACCACCGAAGAAGACCACAGCCCCTCCCCTGAACCCAGCAATCATTAGGTTCGTTCTTGTCGGCTTGGGTTCAATGGGGCAAGCGCTTGCCTCTCGCCTCTCCCGGTGTGAAACCCCTTTCTCTGTAATGGCTAGAGAAGGCCCCTCAAGAAGATTGGCAGAAAAAAAGGGGCTCCCCCTCTTACCTTGGGGAGATACGCCCAAATCCTCTCTTTTCTTGATTGCTCTTCCCGACCGTGTCGCCGCCAGTTCCTCCCTCTCTTTTCTGGATGGGGTAGGGCAAGAGGGAACGATCGTCTACCTCTCTGGATGGCCCCTACTTCTGGGCTCGCCCCCTCCCCTTCCCGACCTCCTTCTTTTTGCCCCCAAAGCGATTGCCAAGAGGGTTTCTGAGGGTGACTACTCAGCGGCTGTGGGTGTCCATGCCAATCGCTCAGGAAATGCTGAAGATACGATTCCTCTCCTCTCTTCTCTATTGGGGAGCACACGAAATATTCAGGCGACCGCAACAGAGGAGCTTGTTGCTGATCTTTTTAGCGAACAATCTGTTCTTTGTGGATGGGCTCCAGAGCTTGCCTTACGGGCTTACAAAACACTTGTAGATTGCGGTATCCCCAAGGAGCTGGCGTGGGAGGAGTGCGTCGGTGAAGTGGCAGCTCTCTTTGATGTCCTTGCCACGCAGGGCCCCGAAGCGTTCTCTAGGATGATTAGTGATGCTGCCCTCATAGGGGGCACCCGTGTCGCTAGGGACTTTCCCGAAACGGCATGGGATAGGCTCGTTGATAGAATCCTCCCTCCTATCCAAGATCTCACCTTTCCCCGCTCCCTTTCCAAAGGAGACCGGGATAAGATGAGATTAGATGCCTTGCACCACTGGAGTGGAAGAAAAAAATGAACGAATCTCTTTTTGTGGACCCACGCACCCTAACCGAACATCTCTCTTGGCCAAAAGAAGAAACGATTCGTATCTACGACACAACCCTTCGAGATGGCGAACAGACCCCGGGCGTCGCTTTCTCGCCCAACCAGAAATACCAAATCGCCACCGCCCTTTCTGATATCGGCGCCCATATCATTGATGTAGGTTTCCCTTTTGTCGCTCCTTCAGAGCGAGAGACCTTGCGCCAAATCATTGCCGGTAAGCGAAGGGGGGAGATACGTGACGATCTTGAGATTCTTGTGATGTGTCGTGCTGATAAGAGAGATGTAGATGCGACACTGTCCACCCTAAAAGAAGTCGGTGCGTCGCCCGACGAAATCACATTCTTGACCTTTACATCGGCCAGCGACCTCCATCTCCAGGTCAAACTTGGACCTACCCTGCTAAAGAGAGAAGGTGAAGAGAGTGCTGGAAAAACGGGGGCTTGGTATCGCGAGGCGAACATCAGAATGATGGAGGATATCTGTAGCTATATTCGCTCCCAAGGGGTAACGACGATTGAGTTGGGAACAGAGGATGCCAGTCGAAGCGACTTAGATTATTTGGTTCATCTCGTGGGAAGATCTGTTGAGGCGGGAGCGACTCGGTATATCTTTCCGGATACAACGGGATCTCTAACGCCCGAAGCGACGCGCATCTATTGCCGTGGATTGCGGAAGGCGTTCCCAAACCTACCCATCGTGAGCCATTTTCATAATGATTTCGACTTGGCAGCGATCAACACCATCATCGCCCTCCAAGAAGGAATAGAAGGATTTAGTGTTTCGGTGAATGGTATTGGTGAGCGGGCAGGTAATGCGGCACTCCATAATGTGGTCGTTGCACTCAAGGTTCTCTATGGCGTAAAAATCCCCGAATTCAAGTACGACCAACTCTTGGCTCTTTCCTCCCTAGTGGAATCTCTTTCTGGTCTCCCCATTCGCCCCAACGAACCAGCTGTTGGTCGGAATGTCTTTGCCCATGAATCGGGTATCCATACCCACGGAATGCTCAAAGATCCCCAAACATATGAACCGATTCCCCACGAGCTCCTAGGAGTAGAGACTCGATTTGTGTATGGTAAGCATACGGGGTTTTCCCTCCTAAAAGCAACTCTTGAACGACTCAGGGGCAACCTTGAGGATGAGGGGATTGTTCTGACAGACACCCTCATTCGAAAAACGATGGAAAGATTGAAGGCAAAACGTGAAGGAATGGCTGAGGACGGGATTGCCGAAGAGACAATTCGGACCTATCGAGACTTACTTTCAAAGATTGAGCTTTCTGAAGAGGATGTCTTGGAGATTGTGAGGAGCCTCGCTTGAAAACGACACCTGTTGCTGTTCTTTCCGCAAAGAGAACGCCCATGGGGCGATTCGGAAAGGGTTTGGCTGGAGAGAGCGCTGTCTCTTTAGGCATTCATGCCGCTTCAGCAACACTCTTGGCTGCAGAGTTGGGTAATGAGAAGCCGACGCTCTCTGTGATGGGACAAGTTCTCCAAGCAGGGTGTGGACAGAATCCCGCTCGTCAAGTCGCTCTGGGTGCAGGAATGGATCCCTCATCTGTTGCCTATACAGTCAATATGGTTTGTGGAAGTGGTCTAAAAGCGATTCACCTTGCATCCCTTGCTCTTCGTGAAGGTTCTCACGACCTAGCCTTGGCTGGTGGTATGGAATCGATGTCAAATACCCCCTACTACGCTAGGAAGGCCCGATGGGGGTTGACCTACGGTGATGCACCTCTCGTTGATGGGATGTTGACCGATGGTCTCGTTGATGCTTATTCTGGTAAACATATGGGACTTTCGGCTGAATGGGTCGCTGAAACTTACGGTGTGCAGCGAGAAGAGATGGATCGCTATTCTGTAGAGAGCCATAGCCGGGCTCTGTCATCTGAAAATGACTTGTCCGAAGAGATCATTCCCATCAAGACAAGGAGGGGGGAGGTTGAAAGAGATGAGAACCCGCGTAGAACAGATCTTTCTACTTTGGGAAAACTTCGCCCCGTCTTCAAGAAAGAAGGTGTTGTCACGGCGGGGAATGCTTCTGCTTTGAACGATGGAGCTGCCACCCTGTTGTTGGCGTCGCAGTCGTGGGTTGATGCCCACAATGTAACACCTTTGGGTTGGCTCCACGAGAGTGTTGATGGGGGTGTCCCCCCCCACGAAGTGCTCATGAGCCCCCTGTCGGTTTTCTTCAATCTGAAGAGATTATCGGGGCTTTCGCCTGTTGATTTTGACCTCTTAGAAATCAACGAAGCGTTCGCGGTCCAAATGGTCGCACTTATCAATCAGCTTGACTTAGATGCTCATAAAGTCAATCCCCAGGGGGGGGCTGTCGCTTTGGGACACCCTATTGGTTGTTCGGGTGCACGATTACCCCTTTCCGCCCTCTATCAGCTCAAGAATAAGGGTGGGGGGGCGGCATTCGTAACCCTCTGTTTGGGGGGTGGGGGTGGTACGGGCATGGTCATTCGCACTTCCCCTTAGAATACCCTTTGGTGACTTGAGATGCCGAAGAGAACATATCAACCAAAGAAACGACACCGAAAGCGTGTTCATGGATTCAGGCGCAGAATGCGCAGCCCCGGAGGACGATCTGTTTTGGCTCGTCGCCGAGTGCGTGGTCGTGTCCGTCTCTCGCACTAACCGTTTTGGCTAACAGCCCCAAATGGGGCCACATCCTAAAGGGGGCTTCTTCTTTTGCCCAGATTCGGGGTCAGCGTCGTTTGAAGCTTGCTCATGGAGCCTCGTTGACCTTTCTGCCCACAAATCGTTCGGTCGCCAAACTGGGTATCGTCTTGCCCAAACGAGTCGGGAGTGCGGTGCGTAGGAATCGCATTCGCAGAGTGATTCGCTCTTGGGCTTGGGCTCAATTGCCACAACTTCCGCCGCGCCAAGGCGTGCTCCACCTGACAGAGGATCCTCTAGACTCTCTCCCCGCTCTCCTCAAGCGTGTTGAAGTGGTATGGACCTCTTGACCCGCCTTCTGTTCGCCGTGGTCAAGTGGTACCGGCGCGTGATTAGCCCTCTGTACCCGCCCACGTGTCGCTTTTCCCCTTCGTGCTCCTCTTATGCCTTACAAGCTCTGGAAAAGTATGGATGGGCACGAGGTGGCGTGCTCTCCCTCTTTCGCCTCCTGAAGTGCCACCCCTTCCATCCTGGCGGGAAGGATCCCTTGAGATGACCGAAGCTCTTGCTCGCGCTTTTTTTGCCTTTGTGGAGTTGACCCATCAACTCACACATTCGTATGGTTTGGACTTGGTCATCCTTACTGTATTGGTCAAAACTGCACTCTTTCCCTTGACTTTTAGGCAGATGAAACAGGCGCGACTGATGAAAGTGCTCCAACCCAAGCTCAAAGCACTAGATCATCTCAAGAAAGAGGATCCCAAGGAACACCAAAAACAGACCATGGAGCTTTACCAAGCAGAAGGTGTCAATCCGATGGAGGGTTGTTTGGGCATGTTCATTCAGTTTCCCATCATCATTAGTATTTTTAGGATGATGCGAGACCCAGGTATCAATGGGGGGGTCTTTCTCAGAGAGACTCTCTTTGGGGTCAATCTCGGCTCTTCACCCGTTATGACGACCGATTCTCTAGCAGAGGCAACACGCATGGCGGGGGCTACAGCTCTACCTTGGCCCTGGGGAAACGACCCTGCTTTCCTCTCTCTTTACTGGCCCGCCCTCCTTATGTTGGCTGCCTATTTGGTTCTCGTTACCCTCAACCAGAAACTCCTAATGCCCACCCCTAAGCCGGGAGAGAAGGACGATAACCCTATGGCGGCAGCGATGAATCCCAAGATGTTTACTGCGATGATTCTGATCTTTGGGTTTTTCTTTCCTGCGGGGCTTATTCTTTACTTCATCATTTTTCAGGTTGCCACCGGAGTTCAAACACGGAAGATTATCTCTCTCCTTGATGCCCAGGAGACTGCCTCTACCACGCAAAGATGACCCTCTTTTCTCGGATTGCCTCAACTCTCATCTTGGGGGCTGCTCTCTTTCTTGGACTAAAGCCTCATCCTGATTTCCCTCCTGTTCCACCCCAACACACCCTCAGTCCTCCCCCTGTAGCCATCATTCTCTTACCCCCTATAGGTAAACCGAGTCTGCCTGTTTTTGAAGAGCTCATACTTGAGCATTACAGCGATCTTTCAGATTATCGCTCTTTGGTCTCTTTGAAAATAGGTGTTCCCACAGGTTATGCCATTTCGCCCGAGGCGCTGGTCTCTGGTTTTGCTCTGGAACCCTCCGAATGGCTCGCTGTTGATTCGTCGTTAGGAACGGATTCTTTCTCCGTGCTTTGGGGGGGCATACAAGGGGGCGTTCCCCTCTCTCTTTCTGAAGCTCTCCACCGATTGGAAACCTTAGCCACTGAAGATCTCTCCCAAAGGTGGGATGCTCGAACAGAGTGGAAAGAGTTCAACTCTCTCCTCTACTCCTCTCAAGGAGAGATCCTCTCTTGGCCCCATGGTACTGTCATCATTTCCCACCCTCTTCTCCCCTCTCAGGAATTCGACAAGGGGTGGAGCCAAGTCTCCCTTGGGGAACGCTCTCTTTCGTCTCCTTGGGTCGTTGCGGAAGAGTGGGTAGGGTGGACCTCGTGGGAGCTTCTCTCATTATTGCCAGAGGAAGCTCGCCACTTACCCCTCGTTCTCTATTTTGATGAAGGCTCTGTTCTTTGGTGGACCTCTGGTCTTCCCCCAGAAACGGCTCATAGTGAATGATCCTAACTATTGATGGTCCAGCGTCTTCGGGCAAGTCCACTTTGGCGCTCCTTGTAGCCAGAGAGAAAGAGTGGTCTGTTCTAGATAGTGGTCTCTGTTACCGATTGGCAGGTTATCTTGATCATAAGGATTTGCTTCGTTCTACCATGGGTGAAAGTCTGTCTGCCTTGGGGATTAGCTTTGATGGTACGACATTTATGAGAGACCGTAGGGATATATCTGCACGCCTTCGAACACCACAAGGTGATCGGCGAAGCAGCCAGATTGCCCGCAGCAAAGAGGTTAGAGAGATGCTCAAGTCCTTCTTTCGGGATTTCTCCGAGAACACCCCTACGGATGGCCTTGTAGCCGAAGGAAGAGATATGGGAACGGTCGTCTTTCCTCATGCCGAAAAGAAAATCTACTTGGTAGCCGATGAAGCGATCAGAGAGGAGCGCCGACAGAAAGAGCGTGGTGAACCCGATCCCCACCTCTTGGAAAGAGATCGTTCTGATAGAGAGCGACCCCTTGCCCCCTTGCGCCCAGCCGCAGACGCCTTCCTTCTTGATACAACGAACCTATCCGCCCAAGAAGCACTTCAAGTGGCATTGAGGGTCCTTGATGGCTAACTGGATAGACCGTTACCATCCCGTCCACTATAAGTTGGCTACGGGGAGTTGTCGCCTCGTCCTTCGGGTGCTCAATCGTTTAGAGGTAACGATTCAATCTCCTTTTCAAGAAGAGCCCACGATTCTTGTCTCTAATCATGCCAGCCATTTTGACCCACCTATTTTGGGTGCTTCCTTTCCGCGCCCGATCCGATTCCTAGCCAAAGAGAGTCTCTTTAGAGGGGGGTTTGGGAGATTGATGCACCTTTGGGGACAAGTTCCCGTTCGAAGAAAGGCCGGAGGGGTGGGGGCGGTCAATCGCGCCCGAAAACTCCTTGGAACTGGCTGGGATATCGGTCTCTTTATTGAGGGTACTCGAAGTCGGAATGGTCTCTTTAGGACTTCGGCGTGTCGTACGGGAGCCGCCACGATTGCCCACCTAGCGAAAGCAGTCATCGTGCCCGTGGGAATTCACGGTTCTCATAAAGCGTTCCCTACAGGAGCTCGTATGCCCACCACCTCTCCCGTTCGGGTCATCTATGGAGCACCCCTTGATACGACGACTTTCTTTGGTCAACCTCTTTCCCGAGAAAGTTCAAAGGTGTTCACATTGGAGATTGCTCGGAGTATCCAATCTCTTCTTCCTGACAACCAGAAGGAGATAGGGCATAGGTAGAATGCCTCCCTTGCAAAGGTGTGCGCCCGTAGCTCAACCGGCAGAGCGTCGGCTTGCGGAGCCGAAGGTTGCAGGTTCAAGTCCTGCCGGGCGTGGTTTCTAGGGGACGTTCTTTAGCGCCCGTAGCTCAACTGGCAGAGCGAGGCCCTCCTAAGGCCTAGGCTGGAGGTTCGAGTCCTCCCGGGCGTGGTTTTTCCGCGCAGAGAGAACCGAAAGGTGAAACGCAGAAGGAAGCCCCATCACCCCCAAAATCTTTCCTCCTTTTCTTCCTGTAGCAAGTTGCCTAAGGAATCCCCAGTCTGTCGGTCTACCAAACGCTCCATCCCACCGCGTTGGCGACTCAGGGACTCGAAATGCCTCGTGCTCATACCCCTCAAATATCTCCCCTGCAACCCCTGTCAACAGATGTTCAATCCTCTCCGAAGGAAATCTATCTTCGTCCCACCACCTCTCATCAAACCAAGCACCCAAGAAAGCGCGTCTACCCTCCTTGGCGGGGGCATCTGCATCAGGACTTCTTACCCATCCCACCAGAAGGTTTTCTTCTAGGGGAAGACCCTCGGGGTCTCTTTGAATGATATGGAGTTTTCCCGTCTGTCTCGGAGAGGCCCGACCCACCACTTGGACAAACCGTCTGGCAGGCCACCCTAAAGAAGAACCTAGGACTTCGCTCGGAACAAGATACCCTTGCCCAGGACCAAAAAGTGGCTCGATCCTCCCTCCCGAACTTTCCCATATCCCCACAGCCTCCTCCTCGGTCTTATTCGCCCCCAAGGGCGTCCATGGCCCCGCATCCGGTTGGAGTAATGCGTAAACAGCCTCTTCTCCTACTTCATCAGGTCCACAGCACCCCCCAGCCGCCAAGAGGAGGTCAAACCACCGTGCCCAATCTTTCGGAAATCTCTCTCGAAGGCTAAGAGGGGGGGATTGCCGAGGGCGAGTTCCCCGTGATAGATAAACTCCATGGGAACGACCCAACCAACCCCAGCCACTCTCTAAAGGGGACCAGTTCTGTGCCGCCAATAGGAGCTCGGAAATCTCAACACTTGGTGCCCCCTTTTCCTCAAGGGCGAGCATCCATTGAAGGGGGGTTCCACCCAGAGAAATCCTCTCTTCTCCTCGGGTCAGTGTCGCTTGGAGGCGATGCACCGACAACCCCTGTGGGGGTACCCCCATAAAGAGCTGGGGTTCTATGGGGTGTCCACCCTTGGGGCGTACGAAATCGTTGCGGTACCAACAACCCGGTGGGGTCTCTCTTTGAGAAGACCACCAAACAGCGAGAGGACCTCCCCCCCTAAGGTTTGCCGCCATACTTTAGGTCAGAAAGCCGCAGAAAGAGATATCCCCAAACTCCAGCGATCCGTGGGGGTGGTTTCATCTTTCCCCAACTCGCCGATAGAAAACTGTAGCCCCATATCTACGCTAGGACCTACACCCTTCAACATCTCAATGCTAAAGAATTCGCTGTTGGGCACCCAAGCACCCGTTGCACCAGCTGCTTCACCAATCGTACGGTAAGCAACCTCGTAATCCCAACTGCCCCAATCACCATTCGTTCCAATCTCAAAAGATGTATCTTCAAGATTCCCTGTGTTTTCAAGATTTCTAATGAGTCCCGCAAAGACTTCTCTATCCGCCATCGGAATCGTGGCGTGAAGCGAAAAGAGTTCTGGGGCAGAAAGCTCGGTCGAGTGGTTGACCCCCACTCCAGATACCCCGAGAGAAATATTGATGTTGTCCAGAAAATCCTCGGTGGAAATCTGAACGAAAGTCATCAAGTCTTCCGAAGCGCCAGTCGGTGCCCAATCGTCTGTCAGGATACCACCCACAAAACGAATGGACTCGGTTAGGCGACCGCCCAAAACGATACCTTCAAGTCCATTTTGGGTATCCCAAGACATATCAGAAGGAGACCAAAAGGGCTCAAACCGTCCTGCCACGATATCAACACCACCACCAGCACCAGCACGACCGTTCCACAGGAAATACATTTCGTGGAGATTAAAGTTGATATCGTTACTGTGTGTGTTGCCCGCTTGGAGCTGGAAGTTGGTGGTGCTATCAAATCCAACCAACTTACCCCCCCTTCTAAAAGGAGTAATGGGGCCCCAAACTGTTCCTAGCCCATTCGCCCAAACAGGATTTATCCCATCTGTTCCACATCCAGGTCCGGGTGCTGCACCCCCAATCCCTGCATCACAAACGAGGTCAATGTCGTTTCGGGTTGCCAAAGTAACACCCCAAAGAAAATCTCCCGTTTCCTTCGTAAAAGAAAGTCCTAGACTTCCTGTCAAATCAAAGCCCCGATCCTCCATACTCCCCAGTGCGTCCCCTTCACTTGCGATACCTGCAAGACTTACATCCACCAAGAAACCTTGACCCTCTCCTCCCGAGCCTGATCCCAGCCCCCCCACACGCCGATCCATTCTTTCAACCGCATCCTGAAGATCCATAATGTCCCCAGACAGGGCGTCGATGCGGATTTCATTTGCGGCAATACCCGCCCTAATCTCTTCAAGTTCATTCTGGAATTCGGCTTGGAGTGCGGAAAGAAGCCCCGAAATATCTGCTGGCACTTCGCCACCCCCACCCGTTCCAAAGCGAAGGGCAAGATCTCTTTCTAGCCGAGCAACGACCATGGCCCACTCGTACCTAGACATCATCTGTTCCCCCTTGAACTCGCCATCGGGATACCCCTCAACATAACCCTTAGCAGCCAAATAGGCGACGGCGTCATACGCCCAATGATCCATCGGGACATCAGGAAAAGATGCACGCATTGGAACCCAGGTAAAGAGTGCAAGAAGCACAAATAGTGTCGTTTTTTTGAACATAGTGGACCTCCTAAGTCAACAATCTACCTTCTATTATAGATGGAAATCGTCAGACAAGACCCTCTTTACTCCTCTCTTAGGTCCCCTTCGCCCGGATTCTCGCCAATAAGAGGAATCCCGCAACGGCAAACCCCAAACCCCAAGTGGGATGTACGGGTACGCCCTTAATGGGGTGTACCAACCAGACTGAAACGACATGGAGCCCCACACCGCCCAGCAACAGAAGGGGGGCTATGCCCATAATCGCTTTGTCTGGTGCCTTGCGACTTCCCAATAAGAGGAGTCCCGACAACGAAAATAGAAGACGCATACCCACACCAGATGGTCCTTCGGGAGCTAATCCCTGTGGAAACCAGTCCAAGATTGCTCCTATCACCAAAAACCCAAGACAGAGCCAGAACATAGGTTCGGTTTCTCTTTTCAAGACCCCAGATTCTTGGGCACATGGAATACAGCGGGAAATACCCAACGAAACGCCCCCCTCTCCAACAGGGACAACGGCGCCACACCCCCCACATTGCGCCTCTCTCTTCTCTGGTCTCACTCGCTCTTCGTTTAGGGGTTTTTCCATCATGGGGATTATCCCCTATCCCCAGACATCTCACAAGGGCGACGTCTGCATGGTCCGCCACCCGAGGAAAAGGGAGCACGCCTAAGGGGGTGGATTGGGAGTGGAAACTTGCCGAGGGAGGGATTCGAACCCTCACGCCCTTTCGGGCGGCGGGTTTTAAGCCCGCTGCGTCTACCATTCCGCCACCCCGGCAAGGTAGGGGGATTATCCTCCATGGGAAGGGATGGCTCAACTCCCGATTCTCCATAGGGAAGAATGGATACTCTTTGCCCCGATTGTCCGCTTACGGTGCCCGCCTTCCAGATAGGAAAGTCGTTCTAGAAAGCCCGATGTAGAATGGTCTCGCTTTGTTAGAGATGGCTAATCGTTTGTTGACCCTCCGTAAGAAACGGGGGCTTACCCTTTTAGAAGTTGCCGAAGAAGTCGGCATTTCGGGAGCATACCTTTCCTTGTTGGAGCGCGGGTTGCGGAAGCACCCTAGTGAGACCGTTCTCAACCGCCTGGCTGATCTTTATGGTGTAACTCCTAATCAAGTCCGAAAGCCCCATCCCACACCCACAGGTGTTGATGATGTTTCTGTGGGAGAGAAACCTACCCCCCAACTCACACGACCCGTCTTGCCTACCTCTCCCACCTCCTTACCCCCTTCTGTCGCTACATTTTTGGGGTCTGAGAATGGAGATTTTCTCTCTCCTACACCTCATGAGATTCGCATCCTTATCGTTTGGGCAAGGCGCCATCCCAAGGCAACGGCAGATGAAGTGATGCTCTTTCTTGTAGACCGTCTACGCCCTGGTCTACCGCAGTAATAACGATGCCTCAGCGCTCTGTTTGGATTGTGAGTGCCGTTCGCACCCCTATTGGGTCATTTGGTGGCAGCCTTAAGAACCATTCTGCTGTTGACCTTGCTACCCATAGTTCACAGATTGCTATCGAGAGGTCGTCTGTTTCAGCACAGGATGTTGATGTAACGATCTTTGGTCAAGCTCGCCAAGCTGGGAGTGGTCCGAACCCCGCTCGGCAAACGGCAATCCGTTCTGGTATTCCCGAATCCTCCCCCGCCTACACCGTCAATCAAGCGTGTGCTTCTGGCCTCCTTGCGGTTCGCCATGGTATGGATGAAATCCTCCACCATGGAGCGACTACTGCCTTGGTGGGAGGGGTTGAATCAATGAGCACACTTCCCTACTACCTAACCGGAGCTAGGTGGGGATACCGCTTGGGTTCGGGAGAGGTTGTTGATGCCAACTACAAGGACGGATTCTTCTGTCCCATCACCAACCAACTTATGGGGTTAACAGCCGAAACGCTTGCCCAAGACTATCAGATCTCGCGAGAAGAACAAGAAGCGTTCGCTATCAACACCCAATCTCGCGCTTTCCAAGCAAGAGAAGAAGGCTTCTTTGAAAAAGAAATCGCCCCCGTTCCCTTGCCCAAGAATGGTATCTTTTCCTCTGATGAAACTATTCGAGAGAGGATGAATCCCGAGTCCCTTTCTCGCCTTCCCACCGTCTTTCTTCCTCAAGAAAAAGGGGGCACAGTAACGCCCGCTACGTCGTCAGGAATAACGGATGGGGCTGCCGCCCTCATCTTGGTGGGAGGAACGACCCCACCCGCGGGTGCGCTTGGTCGTTTGGTAGATTGGTCGATTGCGGGAGTGGATCCTGCTCGTATGGGGCTTGGTCCTGTTCCTGCCTGCCGAAAGCTTGAAAAGAAGACAGGATGGAAAACCGTGGACTACGACCATGTAGAACTGAACGAAGCGTTTGCCTCCCAAGTGATTGCTTGTCAGCGTGAACTGGAGATTCCACCCGAAAGAATCAACCCTCGTGGAGGCGCTATCGCCTTGGGTCACCCCATTGGGTGCACAGGGGCACGGATCGTCGTGACATTGGTTCATGCCCTGAATCAAAACGGGGGGGGGCGTGGTCTTGCGACCCTCTGTGTTTCAGGAGGAATGGGTGTCTCGCTTGCTGTGGAAACCCCCTTCCATTAGGTGCTTACCGTTTATTCCATCTTATAATGGGTGGTGTGTTGCGTTTGAATTGGGTGTTTTGGAGGTTGGTGGAATGAGTAAAAATCGGCTGTTTTGGGTGTTGCCTTTCTTGTTGCTCTTGGCAACTACCCTCTATCTAGGAGGTCCTGCACTCGAGAATCAACGGATGCGTGCCCGAACTGAAACGACGGGAGAAGTTCGCCCCCTTTCCCCTGAAACGGTCGTGTTGCCATGAGGGTGCGCTCCTGTTCTTTTGCTCTTCTTCTTGTCCTCTGGGGATGTTCGGGGCTGGAAACAGATAAGGGACCCCTCTCCGTTTCGGATCCACCTAATGAAGTGGAGTCAGGATGTTCGGGTTGTTCTCTTCTGCCTGAAGTTCTTTCTGCGACTCAAGGTGCTCACGGGGACAAAGTTGTCGTTTCGTGGCAACTTACTTCTGGCACCCAATCTACAAGCGTTTGGAGAGAGGTGGATGATGGAGGGTTGACCGAACCCAACAAGTTGGCCGATCTTTTAGCGAACGATCTCTCTTTTTCCGATGCGACGACGACTCCGGGAATCAACTATCGGTATTTCGTTTTGGTCACTGAATCTTCATCGGGTCTCGTTGGGGGGATGGGGCAAGGCACATTGGGGTGGGCAACGCAACCCTGTTCAGCATCCGCTCTCTTGGCGTCTCCAAATACGGGTGGTTTTACGAGTGTGAGTGGCTCCCTTGCGGGAGAGGGGCTCCTAGAATGGACCAGTGATTGTGAGGGCTCTTCCGAGTTTGATTGGGCCCACTACAAACTCTCCACGCCCGACACCCGCTTTGGAAATCCCCGGTGCCCCGACCCTGATACTTCTGGTCTTTATACCGTTGTGGAAGGGATTACTACCTCCTGTACAGCAGGCTCTTGTAATGCTGTCGTTTCCACGGGTGTTGCTGGACATTATTGTTTGGCGGTTCGGGGTGCTATTGGAGCTACAAAAGAGCCCTTCGCCCCACCCCAAGAAGCTAACCTCAACACCTCCTTCCTCTTTGATGATTGGGAGGAAGGTACAACGAACTGGGTCATTCAAGTGGGCACAGGTGATGTGACGGGAATCCAATGGAATCTCTTTTCGGATATACCTTATTCTGGAGGAAATTACATCCGTATCGCCGACACCACCACGGGTCTTTATGGCAACAGTCAAAATGCGTGGTTGGTTACGGCTAGTCCCTTTAGCCTTGCTGGCGCTTCTGCTCCTGGCCTTCTAGTTCCTATGCTTATTGAACGGGCAGCGAACGAGCTAGAAGACGTTATTGTGGGCGTTTCCTCCTCCTCTAATGGTGGCCATACCGGAGACTGTACCACGGCGTCTTACAGCGCCACTTGGACCCTCCTGAACAACACCGATGCCACCGCTCCCACCCTTGATATCGCTTACCCCAATTGGGAGTACCGCCATGTTGATTTGTCGGCATGGGCTGGTGATAGCTCCCTCTGTATCGCTTTCATCTTTCAATCTTCCGCAACGAGCCTCCTTGGTAAAGGTTGGGCTCTGGACAATGTCCAAATCGTGGAGATGACCCCCCCCTCTACCCTCTTCCTTGAGCAAGTTCCATATGATGGGATTAGTTGCTCTTTGACGAATGCTTGGAGTGTATCCAACAATACTGCGACCCCCAACACCTCAGCTTATCTTGTTAACCGCACGGGGGCGACGAACCATTCCTCCCCCTGTACCCTCCAAGAAACGAATCCCTATTTTACGGACACAGCTGGAACGCCCCCTTGGTCATACGATCAATCAAGTTATGTCTGGCTTTTTCCCACTGCATCTTCAGATTTGACCGCGCCTGGCTGGTTCCCACTAGACTGGGTGTCAATGGTTGATGTAGATGCCAGTGACAGTGCCCAACTCCTTGTGCGATGGTCTGATGTTCCAGAGACCAGCTGTGGGGGCACTTTCTTCCTCGTCGGTGTGAATTACGCAGGGAGTGCCACAATGGCGGGTGGTGCTTTCATCAACCGACACCAAGACCTTTCCTTCTTAGAGGGGAAGCATGTCTGTTATGCCTGGCGTCTCTTAGACTCATTAGCAGATTTACTAATGGGTGAAGGGTGGGCGTTAGACGATATTCAGCTTTCTGTGAGGTCCGACTCATGAAAACCCGGTTCTTTCTTGCTTTCTTCATCCCTTTCCTCTGGGTTTCATGTCAATCTACCGAACATCATAGGTTCCCAGCAGAATCTACATCCACTGCGCTCCCTTCGGGCTGGACGACCTTCGTTGATGGAAACTCTTCCCATATCGTTCTCTCATCTGAAGTTCTCATCTCTTCCTCTCTGTCATTTACTGAACTTTCCCCCCTCGTAGCCGAAGAAGGAGGAACCCTTCTCTCTTCTCCCAGTAATGGTTGGTGGAGGGTCTCATTCCCTGAAACTCTTTCTATCGAAAACGCCCTTCTGGGCTTTGGCTCCTTATCAGGCGTTTCCCAATCCGAACCTCAATTTGCCGTCTCTTTGTCGGCGGTGCCCAACGACCCGGGTTACTCCCAACAATGGGCTTTCCCGGACCACAACTTTGAGGCGGCGTGGGATGCTCTTCCCGTTGCTTCAAATAGCCCTGTTCTTGCTGTAGTTGATACAGGAGTAGACACGACGCACCAAGATATCGTTCCCATTTTTTCCGGCGGGACTGATATCGTAGATGGAGATAGTGACCCTATGGAGATGAGTGGGAGTTGCCCGACTGGATCAAGTGTCAACTTTGGTCATGGAACTTGGGTTTCTGCCCTTGCGGCGGGGGCAACCGACAACGCTTTGGGTACAGCTGGTGGAGCTTTCAACCGATCCTCTCTCTTATCTGTTCGGGCTTTTCCCCCGTGTGGGTTTGCTTCACTATCCGCCGTCGCCCAAGGTATCGTTTGGGCGGTGAATAATGGAGCGGATGTTGTCTTGGCGGCTTTCCAGACCACTGCAGATAGCCACCTACTCCAAGATGCTGTTCAGTACGCTTGGGACCACGGGGTTCTCATTGTGTCAAGTGCAGGTAATGATTCCCTTCCAACCACCCATTATCCCGCTGCCTATTCCCAAGTGCTGGGTGTGGGAGCTACGAATGGGGGAGGGGGCTTAGATAAAGCTTGCCCCTCCCCCTACACAAATACCGGGTCTTGGATTGATGTCTGGGCGGGTGGTGGTGTGGGTGGTCCTCCAGCAGGACAGGTCCTTTCGGCTGATTGGGATGGTATTTCCCCAAACCTGTCTGGACGGAAGTTTGGCTCTTCAGCTTCAGCAGCATTCGTAGCTGGAGCGGCTCTATTGGCTATCGAAGCAGCCCCCCCCCACGAAGGCGCCCAAGCCCTCCTTGATCGCATTCTAGCTGGCACCACCGACCATAGTGCGGATGCCGCCTGTGGGGGTTTGGGAGTTTCCACCTATCTTGATGCCCTCCAATCCCTCTCACCCGATTCTCAAGCTCCTTCTTTGCTCCAAGCGATACCCACAAGTCGAGGCACTATTGAACTTCTCTTTGATGAGCGTCTAGATCCTGGCGTGGCTATCGATACGGGTGCTTGGGCTCTTTCGCCCGATGGGTGGAAACTCCGTGAGGTTCGCATGTCTCCCGACCTTATGCGGGTTACCCTCCACACTTGGAACCTGACCACGGGCACCGAATATACCGTCGTTGCTGCTAATACCGTCACAGATATGTCTGGAAATATGATTAATCCTGTGGCAAACAGTGCTGTTTGGACAGCTGTAAATGGCGATGTCAATATCGTCGTGGATGCCTTTGCGGACGGAACAGGGGGGACGCCAGCTAATGCCGTGGATGGAAACGAGTCCACTTTTTGGGCGGCTTCTACCCCCACTTGTCTCGCGGTCCGCGTGGATATGACCGACCGGCTTCCTGTATCAAGAGTTCGTGTTCGCTCTGGAGGCTCAAACTGGGCAGCGACCGTTTGGGTGGGTATGCGAGAAGGCGGGGCAGACGAAGGTTCCTGTTTGCCTGCACTCTCTAAGGAGTCTTTCCATTTTGTGGGCAATATCTCCTCAGATGGATCGATTGGTTGGCACGACATGGTCCCCAATCGCTCCCTATTGATGAACACGGTCTATTTGGAGTTTACGAATACAGCTTCTGCGCCTATCATCTATGAGGTTGAAGCGTATGCCGTAAATTTGGCCGAGAAGATCTTGGTCGCTACCGGACATAACGCTACAGCGACCGATTCCTTTTATAAGATTTTTGAGACAGTGGGGGATGAGATTCTCTCTAAGCGTGCTTGGTATTGGCCCAACGAGGTGGGTCAGACCCATATCGCTGCTGGGGATGTAGATGGCGATGGGTGGGATGATATTATCCTCGGGGACGGATTTGGGGGGAGTTCTTTCTTTAAGGTCTTTGACAGTGCCGGTGTTGAAATGGCGCGTGAGCGTCCCTATTTCAACGGAAACAACCCTCGGGGAGAACTCACTGTCGCTACAGGCGACCCTGATGGGGATGGTGTTGAAGAGATCGTCGCCTGCACCGGGGAATGGGGGGCGGGCTCCTGTTCTTTCTTTGAGTTTGTTCCTGGGAACAAACAGATGCGCCCTGAAACTGACCTTATTACGACCTATTACCGCCCCTGTGCCAATCTTGATGACGGCATTTGCGATCTTTCTGATGAGATGCCGTGGGGACGGTACTACAGCAACGAGGTCCACCCCGCGTTTGCCGACTATGACGGTGATGGTGAAGATGAAATCGTTCTTGCCCATGGCGATGCGGGAAGAAACCGTATTGATATCAAGGAGCTTTGTGTGGCTTGGGATGCTGATTCGGGTATTGCTTGTGGAACACGCACACGCACAGCACTAGTGACTTGGTTCCCATATAACCTCTCTAACAACCCTGATGGTGAAGTCCACATCGCTGTGGGACATTTCACAGATAGTTTTGACCAAATAGCCCTCGCGCAAGGAATAGGGAGTGCAGGGATGGTCAAAGTGACCGACTTGGACGGAAACATCCTCGTCCCTACTTGGCAGCCCTATAACAGCTTCCTAAATCCAAATATGGAGATTCAAGTGATGGCATGTGATGTGGATGGGGACGGCTTTGAAGAGGTCGTTACAGCTACTGGAGAGGGTGGGAACACAAGTTCCGCCAATTGGCTGGTCAAAGTCTACTCTGTTGACACGGGCGCTGCTGTTTTGGATTTCTCTTTCCAGCCCTTTACAGCTGCCGAAGATCCCTCAGGTGAGATCCATATGGCGTGTGGGCGGTTCTTCTAGGACTTTGCCCCTTTTGCAGCCCCCACAAGGAGTAATGCCCACGCAACGGGGGTTCCATCAAGCGTTAGAGTAATAAAGAGAGACTGTATGGAGATAACCCCCAATAAGAACATGGCCGCTTTTGTCGGCACACTTTGGTGGTCTCTAAGTCTCCGCCAAAACCCCAATACACCCAGAGAATAGAAGAGTGCTCCCACGAAACCAAAACGGAAGAGAATCGCTAACGGTTCCGAGTGGGATCCCAAGTGAAAACCTGAAGGTGTACCTCCACGCACTAGACCCGGGTCTGCTGGAGCCCCATACCCTAGCAGAGGTCTCCCTGCTGTTGCAAGTACGGTCTCTCTGTAGATATCTATGCGCCTCTCGTTAGAAGCCTCCCTAAAAGATGAAACCTCCGAAGCCCATCCTGACAACAGAGCCACCCCTAACCCAAGAGTAGCCACCAAAGCTACAACGGCTCCCCTTACACCTCGGCTAACCCCACCTTCGTCTCTAGAGGCCCACACCCAAACACCAACGACCACCAGTGCAACCAAAGCACTTCGGCTTCGTGCACCATAAATCGCAAAGGGTGTAAGCGAAAGAAGGGTTGCTCCCAAGACCCTATCCCCCCTTTTTCCCTTTTTCCACAGCCACCATCCAGCAACAGCACCTACAAGGGCTGCGAGGGCATAGTAGTTCTCAAACGAGAAGAGGGAGCCCACCCGCACCTCCACCTGACCAAGAAGGGGAGACCCCTTGAGTCTAACTGCCTCTTTAAAGAGTGCTTGTTGTCCCAGTTCGGTCAAGAGGATAGCTGGGGGAACCCTTGAGGCGCCCAAAGCCCAGAACGGTGGGGGCCATTGCAAGATTGTCGCTGTAATGCCCACAATATGTGCTGTTAGTACCCCCCAGCTTACACCTCGAACTAGGGGTAGTGGTCCCAATCTCTGGGCAATGCGTTGTGCCCCCCACAGGATAGCAGGAAAGGCAGCGTATGAGAGAAGACTCCGCAAGGAGAAGGGGGCGGTTGATTCACCATTCACCACCAAAGAAAGCAAAGCCCAAACCAAGAACGCTATCCACCAGCCCAGCGCGGGAATCCTGACGCGCCTTCCCGGAGTGAAGGCGCCTGACACCAAGGAAAGTATCCCCAAGAGAGGAAGCGCCAAGAAATCTAACCCCAACCACCACCAAAGAGTCGCCAATGCTGCAAAGAGTGCGGGTGCCCACCCCATTAAGTAGAGAGTGCCGCCTCGAGAAGATTGACCTTTTGTGACCAATCGTTCTCCTTAGCTATTTCCCATCTAGATGCCCTTTTCTTATCACTCTCGTTATGCCCCTTTATCGCATTAGCAACCTTGCGCACCCCCCCTTCAATTGGAATGAATGCAGGGTTATCTATCAGAGAAGAGAGCCCCGTCACAAAGACCGGAAGCCCCGAGGCTAGGCATTCCATCGTTTTGGCAGGGACGATGCCATCAGTAAACCTCGTCCCCTTATAGGGAAGAATCAAAGCGTCCACCCCCGCAAGTGCCCTTGGAAGATCTTTGGGAGAAACGGGAGGTTCCCAACGCACATCTGATCCCCTCAGCAGCCCCTCCGGGTCGGGTCCTACCACACGCACGCCTATCCCATGCTTAGGCAACCCCCTCAATACGGAAAGGTTAAGGTCTTCCCTTCTAACCATCCCAAAATAGCCGACAGTCTTTATAGGTGTTCTTCCCTGTTCCATCCCGCACCAGCGACGAAAGTGAACACCAGGTCCCACGACGGAGACCTTTTTTGCACCCTGTTTCTTACAGTGTTTTGCCAAGAAGGGGCCATCTGCCCATACCTTTTCAACCGTTCTACAGATCTCCTTTTCTGCTTCGTCCAATGTGGGAATCGTCCCCTTCAATTCCTTGAATAGGGACGCCGAATCGTAAAGGGTTTTCTTAGGGCTTATCTCTCTCATTAAGTCTAAACTTGTCCATGTCGGAAGATGAACCACGACCGCATCCACCACCCCCCCTGCCTGCAGATTGATCTCGTTGGCGAATCTCTTTATCTCGCTGCGATTTACCTGTCGCATCCACCCCCATGCCGGGGGAATAATCTGTCGCTTATGTACCGTTATTCCCTCTGGTATCGGTCGCTCAACACCCGTTTTGCGTCCCCACCGGTTTAAGATTTCAAGCGGCGGGGGGATTCTCTTCCCTGTCGTTTCAACAAACTGAACTTGCCACCCTCTCTCTGCCAACCCCACCGCCCACTCGTGATGTCTTTGCCACGTCATTCCCCAGGAAATACTAGAAAGAAAGACGACACTCTTGCTCAAAGGTAGCCCAAGTCCCGAAGCCGTTGAGCCATGATCTCATCATCGTCTCCACCACCCGTATCCCCTTTTCCACCCCCCGTTTCTCTCTCTTTGCCTTTCATGGTGAGTTCTGGGAAGAGGTCATCCATGATAGATCCCTCTAGATGTTCTCCTACAGGTATCTCTAAGAGAGAAAGGAGAGTGGGCATAAGGTCTACCAACCCATAATCGCCACCTTCTCCCCTCTTGGCACCACGCCCAAGTGCGATGTAAATCCCCTCGGGTCTATGGCTCCCTACATGGTCTCTCTTATTATCTACGGATACTGGTCCTTCCGTGGCGTGGATAAAGGAAGAACTAAACTCCACCCCTTCTGCTGGAACGAGGTAAAGGTCTGGAGCCCACTCCTTTTTCAGGTTTGGATAGATGTCCACACCCCTAAGAACCTCTTTCACAACCCGCCGTCCATTTCTCCCCTTCCACTGGGTAAACTCTTCTATCAATCTCTCTCTTAGTTCTTCTTCCTCTTCAGGGTCTACCTTACCCATTGCTCTCTCTTTCTTGTTGATATGAATAAACGCACCCACCCATCCGGCCATATGGAATGCCTTGGTCTTTCCCCATTCAGTAACGCTTCCTGCCGTATTTGCTGCGGCACGAGGAGCTTTGCCCAACCTCTCTCCTAGCCCCCACTTGTCCCACTTTCTTAGCGCCCCCAACACGCCACCCAACAACCTCCCCATTAGACCGCCAGCACGGGCTTGGTGCCCCCTTTTTCTTAGGAATGCATTGGGGAAAGCGACCCTGTCAATACCCCCAAAACCGTGGTCACTCATAACGACGATTGGGATGTCCTCTTCAACCATTGGCTCAAGGAGGGCTTTGATTCCTTTATCTAGTTTTTGGTAAAAACTCCCAACGAGGTCTTCCTCTTCTTCTAGATAGCGGTGGTCTGTGGGATCTACCGATGGGTACGCAGCGTGCATAAAGACATCTGTAGATTGGATGTGAACCATCCCTAGATTCCAATCACTTACCCTATCAAGGCAAGCCTTTCCCATCCTGAACCTAGCCTCCACTGTCGCTGTTAGCTCGGCAACAAACCGCTCTAACCCCCACTCCGCAAAGCGATGTTGTGTCGTAATAATCCGATAGTCCCCCACTTCTCTAAGGAGCTCTTCCTTTTGTTCTGGGGGATAAATAAAGGGGGAATCAAGGGTGGGGGATTGCATCCCTCCAACGAGGATACCCTCCACGGGGCGGGGGGGCCATGTGAGAGGCACATTCACTGCCACAACCTTCCCCCCATGCCTGCTCACCGTTTCCCAGATCGTCTCTTCACTAAAAGTAGAAGAGTTGACTAGGGTTGTTTCGTATCCTCTGGGTTTGACCATGGTGAAATCAAGAAGTCCATGTGTTCCGGGCATTACACCCGTTTGGAAAGTCGTCCAAGCTGGTGCTGTTACGGGGGGAGTAACGGACATGAGCGTGCCCCATCCTCCTTCTTCTACAAGGGACTCTAAATAGGGCATTTCGCCTCGCTCAAAGCGTCGACGAAGGATATGCCAAGCCATCCCATCAAGCCCCAATACGAAGACTCTTTTCAAGAGATTATCCTAAGGGAGTTATCTGTCTTGCAATCTGATAACATGTGGCTCAACTATCGTCCTCTAACCAGTTTCTAATCGCGGTTTTTAAGTTGCCTTCACGCGCTTTTTTCTCCGGGAGACTCTTGGCAGCTCTTTCAATCGCCTCCTGAAGGTTATTGTCCCCTCGTATAGCCCAGCCGCGCTCTGCCATGTAATGGGCAAAAGCTACTTGGTGGTCATTAACGTGCTCCCCTTCGCTCTCTTTGCGGGGAACGACAACGGGCATCTTTCCCAATAGAAGAATCTCTGTTACGGTCTCTCCACCTGTTGTTACCACCACATCAGCATCTTTCATATGTTGAAGTTGTGTGGGAAAATCCAAGAAAGGTGCCCCCTTTAGCCCCCCACCTTCGGCGTGTCCCCATTGCACCACAACGTCCCAATCCGTAGGGAGTTTTGCTGCCCCATCCACCAACCTTTGGAAAGGGTAGGGGTAAGTACCTACAGTGACAAAGACCTTTACCATAGCGTACCCTCATAAGTTGAGCCTTTTAGCTGTGGTAACAGGGTCCGGTGTTGAACGAATGCTTTGGCACCAAACCAACGACTAATCTTCGCTGAAACGGTGGGCTTTTCAACGCGCCCAAAGAGTTCAATATAGAGACAAGGAACACCCTGGATTCGTGCCGCTATGACCCAAGGTAGGCAGGGTCCCGCTCCCATCGTAATAAGTCTGTCTGGTTTCTCTCTTTTCACGCCTTTCCAGGCCCTAACAAACCCCCCCAAATAGTTCCAAAGGTGGTTTCTATCTGCGTCCTTTTCTAACCACTCCACTTTATCCACCTCTAGACGCGTTCGTGCATCTAGGGCATCACGACAGACCCAAGTCTCTTCCCACCCCTCCCAAGCATCTCGAAGAGCTAAGAGGTTTGTTAGGTGCCCCCCAGCCGATGTAACGAGTATCACTTTTCCCATCCTGATGCTCCAATCTCCTTGAACCAATCCACCACCATCCTCAACCCGTCTTCAAGTTCTACCTTGGGCGACCAAGACAAGAACCTCCTTGCGCGGCTTAGGTCTGGGCGTCTTCGCTGGGGGTCATCTTGGGGTAGGGGTTTCTCTATTCGTCCACAATTTGAACCCACCACCCTCTCAATCGTATCGGCCAATGCCACCATCGTAATCTCTTTGTCGTTCCCTAGATTGACAGGTGTCGCCTGGAGATCGTTGCTCTCCATGAGCGCAACGAGTCCTTCTACCATGTCGTCCACATAGCAGAATGATCTTGTCTGGAGTCCATCCCCAAACAGGGTGAGGGGTTTGTTGAGAAGAGCTTGCCCTACCATGTTTGTGACGACCCGCCCATCTCGGGGGTCCATTTGGGTGCCATAGGTGTTGAATATGCGTGCAATTCGGCACTCAACCCCCAACTGTCCCCCTTCCCACACGATCGTTTCCCCCATCCGCTTGGAAACGTCATAACATGCTCGAGGTCCTAAAGTCTCTACCGACCCTTTATACTCTTCGGTTTGGGGATGAACTTCAGGATCTCCATATACCTCACTTGTAGAGGCATAAAGAAATCTTGCCTTGTTCTCTTTAGCCAACCTCACCAGATTCTCTGTTCCTTTCGTATTGGCAGCTATCGTCTCCCAAGGGTTTTCTCTATAGCGGGGAGGACTAGCTGGACTTGCCAAATGCCAAACTCTATCAACTCTCCAGGGGAGTTCCCACCCCCAAAAACTCACATCCTCCTGAATAAAGTCCGCCCCCTTTGGGATGTTCTCCTTTTTCCCTGTAATGAGGTTATCAAGAACAACGACGCGCCCCCCCCTATCTAATACGCTCTTTGCAAGGTGTCCTCCCAAGAACCCTGCCCCACCAGCAATAAGGTGGTTCACCTATCTTCCCACCCCCTTATACCTCAATCCCGCCCCTTCCACGACTGCTCGGTCAAGGGAGTTCCTTCCATCCAACACCAACTTTCCACGCATTCCCTTTTTGATGCGGTCCCAATCCAAATCTAGGTAATCGGGCCACTCGGTAGCCAAGAGAACACTGTCTGCCCCCTCCATCGCTTCATAGGGGCAGGCTACAAGGGAAAAGGGCACACCTTCTTCTCTTGCAAAAGGTAGAGCAACGGGGTCTGTCGCCGTCACAAGTGCCCCTCGGTCAATAAGTTTTTGGGCGATCGTCAGAGCCGGGGCATCCCTAAGGTCGCTCGTCCCTGGTTTGAACGAAATCCCCAACAAAGTAACTCTCTTTCCTCGAACACCTCCCATCCCCTCAGCTAACTTCTGAACCGCCTTCTCTCTTTGGAAAGCATTTACAGAAATCGCTGACTGGAGAAGTCGTGCTACATACCCCCTCTCTGCTGCCTGGTGAGAGAGGGAGGAGACATCTTTCCCAAAACAAGAACCACCCCAACCCAATCCCGCGCGCAAGAACCGACCAGCTATGCGAGCATCTAACCCCATCCCCTTAGAAACCTCTCCAATGTCTGCTCCCACAGCATCGCAGATGTTTGCCACTTCGTTGATAAAGGAGATTTTTGTAGCTAGGAATGCGTTGGAAGCATATTTGATAAGCTCTGCACTCTCTAGCCCCGTCTCTAACACAGGAACTCTTCCCCTCTTGCCCGTCGCTCTTTCCAGGGTGGGCGGGGGTTCAAAGTTTTGCTTCTCAATCTTCTCAAACAACATCCTGACCTTCGCGCGTGTCGTGGGACGGTCGGCACCGATGACGATGCGGTCTGGATAGAAAGCGTCATAAAAGGCGACACCTTCTCTAAGAAACTCGGGACAAGAAGCGACACGGGGAAGAAACCTCTGCCCTTTCATATGAGAATGAATCTCTCGTGATAGCCACCCCCCCGTTCCCATTGGGACAGTTGACTTGTTGATGATGACCGTCTCTTTCCCAATTCCTGCACGAGCAATCTCTTGGGCAAGAGCTCGAACTTGAGACAAATCAGAGCCCCCTTGGGGGAGGGGGGGGGTTCCTACTGAGACGATGATGACATCTGCGCATGCCCCCCACCCGCCCCATTCATCTGGATAAACCACCTCTGTATGGCGCGCCAGCAACTCTTCTAGGTGGGGTTCATAAAAAGGAGGGATGCCGCTTCTTAGAAGCTCCCTCTTCTTCTTATCCTTCTCCATTCCCACCACTTCGTGTCCCATTTCAGCCAACACCAAACCTGTAACCAGCCCCACATACCCCATCCCAGCAACGACAACCTTCATGGGGAAATCCTACCAAGTGCCCCCAAGACACCAAGTGTGGACAATCCGGCTGTAATCACCAAGAGAATCGCTACAGACCGTTTTGCCCCTAATCTCTTCGCGAGTATATGGTGGAGATGCTTCTTGTCAGCCACAAAAGGGCTTCTTCCTTTGCTCATGCGTCGGATCGTCACCCAACCCAGATCTCCCAGAGGTAATAGAAGGGGGAGTGCCACCCACCACACACCTCTTCCTAGGGTTTCAATAGAGGAAAGAGCGAGAAGTCCACTTATCATCGCCACCCCCAAGAAAAGAGAGCCCCCATCCCCCATAAAGAGGTCCCCTTTCGAATTGGGGATTAGGAATCCCGAAGTCGTTGCCACCATTCCTGCTCCCAATACAGCCACAAGGGGACTTTCCATCGTGATGCCCATGATTAGGAGAGCTAGAGCGGAAAGGAAGATGTGTCCCCCCAATAGCCCGTTCAACCCATCTAGAAAGTTGTATCCGTTTAGGACAAGAACAAAAAAGAGAATCGTTCCACACACTTCAACCCAGTTGGGACCAAAAAAGGGTAGGTGACCATGAGTCGCTACAAATCCCACACCTAACACGCCTTGGAAAAATAGTTTCGGGAGAGCGGACACTCCCCTTAGGTCATCTATAACACCTAAGAGGGCTGCACCTAGTAAGACCCCCCACAAGCTCATAGGTAGGCTTGTGTCAGAGATTGTGATAAAGGTGAAAAACCCAAGAACCATCGCCATCCCGCCCCAGAGATGGGTCGGTTTGTCGTGGGACTTTCTCTCTTGGGGGTGGTCTAGTAGAAGGTGGGGGAAAAGTCTAGGTAATACGATTGAGGAAAAGAAAGAAACGAGCCCACCCGCTACCCCCGCGCCAGCGAGTCTCACTAGGTCCACCTTATCTCAACACTAGACGTCGAGGTTCATGACCTTAGTCGCGTTCCTTTCAATAAACCGCTTGCGAGATTCCACATCTTTTCCCATAAGGGTCTGGAATACAGATTCTGCCTCTTCTGCTTCCACGATCTGAACACGGTGAAGGGTCCTCTTATCTGGATCCATCGTGGTGTCCCAAAGTTCAATCGCATCCATCTCACCCAACCCCTTGAATCGCTGCACCACAGGGTTTTTATCTGCTAGCTCTTCCATCACGGCTTCTTTTTCTCGGTCGTCAGCTACATATCTTTCGTCTTTACCTGCGCGAACTTTGTAGAGTGGGGGTTGAGCAACATAGATGTGCCCATCCTCCAACAAGGGGTACATCCTGCGGTAGAAAAAGGTGAGGAGGAGGGTCGTAATGTGAGCTCCGTCCACATCTGCATCTGTCATGATAATGATTTTGTTGTACCGCAACTTATCTAACGCCATCCCTCCTCTCGCTACCGTGCTCATCTCGGAAACCGGGAATGTTCTCTTGATTGCCCTTGCTTCTCGGGCCGCATCTTCTGTCGGGTAAAGATCCTCAAAGACTCTGTCAGGGAGATAGTCCGCCTCTGGGCAATACCCCACGCCCACCGCTTGAATCAACGCCTTGATCTCCACATTCGACAACAGCCTCTCTTCTGAGATTACCTTCTCCACATTAAGGATCTTCCCACGCAATGGCAGGACGGCCTGAAACTCTGCCTCTCTTCCCTGTTTTGTATTCCCACCCGCTGAATCACCCTCTACAATAAAGAGCTCTGTTCGAGAAGGGTCTTTCAAAATACAGTCTGTCAGTTTACCTGGAAGAACCCCACTCCCAAAAACCTCCTTGTTCCTTTCAAGCTCAAATGCCTTCTTCGCTTTTTGGGTCGCTTTAGCAATTGTGACGGTCAAGAGTACGATCTTCTTCGCTTCTGATGGATTCTGTTCAAGCCACCTATAAAAGGTGCCCCAGACCGCGGTCTGAACAGCTCCTTTCGCTGCCGTCGTTCCTAGTTTCCCTTTCGTTTGCCCCTCAAACTGGGGTTCGTGGAGACGAACGGCTAAAACAGCTTGTAACCCGTACCGAATTGACTCTCCATCTATCTTTAGTCCCTTTTCTTCAAGCCGATACTCGGTCATGTACTTCTTGATAGCACCTGTAATCGCCATATTCAATCCTGTCACATGGGTTCCACCATTATGGGTGCGAATATTGTTGACAAAAGAGAGGGTCTCTCCTCTGCGTTGGGTAAAGTATTGGAAACTAACCTCCACCTCTACCCCACTACTCTCCCCTTTCCCGGGGACCGTTTCATGGCAGAAAAACGGTTCGTTTAGGAGGGTTGGAGCATTTTGAACCAATTCTTGAACATATTCTGAAATACCCCCCTCAAAAAGATAAGTAACATTGAGCGCCTCTTCTTCATCTTTTCGTCCATCAATAAGTTGAATCGATAGCCCCTTATTGAGATAAGCCAACTCCTTGATTCTCTTTTGGAGTGTTCTCCTGTTGAACCGTGTCCCTTCACGAAAAATCTCAGGATCTGGTATGAACTGAATCGTTGTGCCCCTTCCACTATTCTTCCCTGTTTTCTTTAGGGGTTTTGTCACACTTCCTCTTTCAAAGGTAATCTCGTGCCTGCCACCATCTCGGTGAATCGTTGCTATAAGTGAACTTGAAAGAGCGTTGACACAAGAAACCCCCACACCATGAAGTCCCCCAGAAACCTTGTAAGCCTCTGCATCGAACTTGCCACCAGCGTGGAGTCTTCCTAGAACGAGTTCAACCGCCGGGACACCTTCACCTTTGTGTATGTCCACGGGGATTCCTCGACCATTGTCAGTTACCCGACAACTGCCATCTTCTATCAGTTCAATAACGATCTTGGTACACTCCCCAGCCATTGCCTCATCAATCGCATTGTCCAACACTTCCCAAACCAAATGATGTAGCCCACCAGAAGAGGTATCGCCAATATACATAGCTGGTCGTTTGCGCACAGCTTCAAGTCCTTGTAGAACTTGGATTTGACCCGCTGTGTACTCTCCTTTCTTGCCGCTCGTTTTTGCCATGTTTCCTCCGGTTATTCTATAGTCCTAACCTCTTTAGTAACTCTCCCTCACTACGCCTCAATGTCGCCTCATTGGGAGACTCTAGGAAGAGAACGATTTGCCCAAACTTGCGAGGAGAAGCCCAAAACCAGGTCCCATTCTCATAATCGGTCCTAATGCCCTCAATATCTCGAACTCCAGAAAGGGGGGAGTTAGCTAGTTCCATAATCGGTTCTTCTTTTAGTCTATGGTCGACCCGCAGATACTCATTGGTGTCTAGGGTAAGCCTCACTTCGCTGGTATACCTTCTTCCCAGTCGGCGTAACGTTTCGTTTACCAAGGTCGATAGTGTTCCTCTTGTTCTTCCCCAGTGCCCTAGGAAAAGGACGATAGAAGACATCGCATCTCCACAGGGTGCTCCAAAGGGGAGGTAAATCCAGTTGCCCCTCTTTACCGCCATTACGCCGTGGTGTTGGTGGGTGACATCAGTAATGTTCCCCTCTTTTGTGGAGGTAAAAACTTCACTAAGCCCCATCTCTTTCGCCGCTTGCCCTATCGTGGAGCTTGTATCTACAGATCTGACGAGTGGTCCTTTAGCTCCTTTGAGTTTGACCACCTCTTGTAGAACCATACTCTGTACGATGGCGTCGGGAACTTCACTTCCCTTTTCGTCCCAAACTGTAAACCTCTCTCCTCCATCTTCTACACGGATTCCACAAGAGAACCCCCCTTTCTCAATCTCTTGTCCAAAGTCTCTCTCTTCTCTAAACCCCATCGCCATCGGTCTCTTCTCTTCTCTAAACCACACCAGCTCTTCTTCGTGAAACAGAGTCTTCCATAATCTCCTTCCGCTTCCGTGACAAAGATCCAACCCTATCTTCCTTCCGCGCCCCTTACCCGCTATCGTTAGGACTTTTGCTACGAGATTTGCTCCTAGGTCAGAACGATCAACTAGGGGTTCGACAGCCTCCCTTGCTGGGGGGGGCTGCTCTCTCTCCTCAATTGGGGGCATTTTCAGTTTCATGGGGTGGCCCATATTACCAAAGAGTTTGATTCCCACAAAGCCCGCTCTCTCTCCTGCCCCCGTGACAGCAATACCCATCACTTCTTTCGTTCTCTTCACCTCCTGTGCGATTGCTGGGGGCGTCGTCGCTCTTTCCAGTCCTCGCACGGGTATCCCTTGTCCCACTAGCCGCTCTTGAATCGCTTCAGCAATCTCAGAAGACATAAACCGATATCCGTCATGACCCAGAAGAACACCCTCTTTTTCGCTCTCTCTAAAAGCCCAAAGTGCTGCTTCGGATAAGCTCCTACTTGTAGCCTCTCTCCCCCAACGGCCGAACAGAAACCCGTTTGCCCCCCAGCCAGAGAGATTTCTCATTGAACCCGAACCTCCCTAACCCCTTCAATCGGGATAATCCAACCTGGGGAACATCTCCTTACCTCTTCTCTCATCGCAGGGTGCTCTACGCGAAGTGTTAGTACGCCGTTCACCAGTGAGACAACCTCTATCCTCTCTAACCATTCTGCAGGTGCTTCCTTTGCCAAGGCACCCCGAACTTCTCTATTCTTGCTTGCCTGGGGGACAAGCTCTCTCACCAACCCTTCAAGGAGGCTTCTTGCCTCTTTGCCCCCTTTTCTCAGCTTCTTATTCCTGGATGCTTTAGGGTCATTAGGTAATAGGAAAAATCCTCATTTCCCTCAGGGTAAAAAAGACACGCAGCTTGTGGTGTGTCGTGGAGAAGTATGATCTTATTTGCGTTCGCGACTCGTAAGAAGTCCAAGAGAAAACCTCCGTTGAGAGAGACCGAAAAAGCGTCTTCTTCTGTCTCCACGGGGAATGTCAATGTCTCTTCCCCTTTTCCTTTGGGCGTTTCTTCAATCGTTAGTAACACTTCTCCGTTTTCAAAATGGAACTGAATCGCATTGCTCTGTTCTTGGTATTTCCCAAACTGTAGTAATCTTTCTAGTGCGCCTTGCATCTCTTCTTTGTCAAAGTGGATTTCTCCGGGCTGTTTACGATCCAAGATTTTTTCGTAGTCGGGATAAGATACCGTCAAGGTAGTGACCGAAAACCTCATGGAGTCCTTTACGAAGAGGATATAGTGGTCATGAATCTCTCCTTCTACGATGCCCTCCTCGTTGCCCAACGCTTTAGCGAAGTTCTTGATCGCTTCCGTATCCACTTGAATGCGCCTTTGAATCCCACTAGGGTTTTCTAGTGAGATGACCGCCATGCGAAACCCGTCTGTATTTACGAGGCGGAGTTTCCCTCGAAAATCGAAGAGTGTCCCCCCCGAATAGGACCTGCCCGATGGGCTCTTTGCCACGACGAGAACTTCTTGTAGCGCCTTGAACAGGACGGGGCCATCTACTTCAAAACTCTCCTCAGACTCTTCTTCGCCAAAAGGAAACTCCAGGGGGGCATCTGGAATCACACTCTTTATCTTGTATCGAGACCCCCCCGAAGAAAGAAGCAGGTGTCCTTTCTTGTCGACCATAAACTCCATTTTTCCGCCCAGTCTTCTTACAAGTTCGCGCATCTCTACTAAGGGATATATCCTTGTTTCGCCATCTCCCTCTGTAATGTGGGGCGTCTCAAGTGTAACTTGTGCCCCAGAAACTGAACTAAATGTCTCTAACTTTAGCTGTCCTTTTTCCTGCTTGACTGAAACGTGGGGGGTGCCTCTACCTCCTCCCAACATCGAATCTCCAGCAGCGGTTGATAACTTAGAAAGTGCTTTGTATAGCTGGTTCGCATCAAGATATTGTTTCATGAAAAGAAGTGACTCCGATAAGGATAATAAGTTAACATAAGAGATTCTACAACTCCTCCTCCTGCAACGGAAAAAGCTGGGGAATAGTCGGGTTTTCAGAAGAAATAGCGGGGGAGGAAAAGGGTAGGGAAAGGTGGTGGAAAGTAGCAAGGGCAGAGAGGGTCTTCGTAAAGAGGAGGTCCTTTTTCCAGAGTTCTCCCCCCTTTTTCACAGCGTAAGCGATGGTAGAGGGATCAACCCCCATAATCCGAGCAGCTGAGGAACGAGAACCCCCCTCCCGGCACAAGAGAAGAATCGCCCAAATACGCCGTGCCCGCACCAAGTCCACATGACGAACCTTAGACAGAAGAGCTGATGGGAGCAAAGAGAGAGCCTGAGACACCTCTTCAAGAAAGGGGAGGGAGGGGTGGTTTTTCTTCGGGGACCCTAAAGCCGCGGCAAGAGCTTCTTTGGGAGAGAGCCCCCCACGGGTGCACCCCCAGTGATATCGATGGACAAACCCCTGAAGAGCCCGAACGTCCCCTGTCAAACCACCAGAAGCAAGAGAGAGGGCCCCTGGGGGCCATTTAACCTCGGGAAAAGACCGCGCAAAAGACTGGAGTAGCTTTTTCCTTGACTCTTGGTCTAGGGGAGGAATAGAAAGAGAGAGCCCTTGACCTAGGCGACTGGATAGACGGGCGGGGAAATCCTGTAAAGATTGAGGCGTTCTGTCCAGAGCAAAGAGTGTGGGAAGATGAGATTCAATCCGCATGGTCAAGACGACCAACAACACCTCCAAACTCCGCTTTCTCCCCGCTAGAGCTTGGAGATCATCTACTAAGAGAAGGGGGGGGGAAGAGAGGGCGGACTTTAGGTGCCCAATTCTGTTCGTTCTTGCTGCCCGAACGACGCGCTCGGTAAACCCCTGTGAAGAGAGATAAAGGGACCCCAAGACTTTCTCCGATGCCCGTTGTAACAAGCGCGTTTTTCCCACACCAGGGGGTCCAAAGAATAAGAGGGGTTGGGGAAGGCGGTCTCCCTGAACCAAAGAATCCAACAAGACAAGAGCCTCTTTAATGCCCGCCCAATGAACGAGAGAGGAGGAACGAGGGGTTGCTTTGGTCTTTTCTTTTCGGGGGGAAGTTTGTTGAGACGGAGATAGAGAAGTTGTCGCTTTAAAATCTCCTAGAACAAGACAAAAACGAAGATCCTTAGCCAACCGACACAAGAGCGAAAGATGTTTTTGTGCCAGACGATAACCCGCTTCGCTTAGAGGGTGCAAGACGACAGAGGCTGAACCCTCTTCAACGGTCCAAGCCACGCGCAACAAGAAAGGGCGTAACCGTGGGTCAACAGAGGGGGGAAGGGAGTCTAGGAGTTGACGTGGAGGGGGTGTAGAGAAAGACGGTGGCACATCGGAGAATCCTACGGGACGAAAAGAAAAGAAGGGAACGAATCAAAAAATGAAAACCTCGCCAAACCTCCCAACGGTGAAGGTATCATCCCCTTTATGAAACGAAAGAAAGTTCTTGTGGTGGGTGCCGGGCAGATGGGTGCTGGCATTGCTCAGATTATGGCAAGTAGCGGCAGAGAAGTTAGGCTCTTTGATGTTCAAGAGGGGGCTGCAGAAGAAGCCAAAGAAAAAACAGTTGCCCGCCTCAAGAAAAGAGAAAGAAGAGGAAAGTGTGTTGACGGAACGACTAAGAGGGTCAAAGAGCTTCTTTGCCCCCAGACAGAGTGCAACACCAAGGGCGTAGGTCTTGTAGTGGAGGCGATTGTCGAAGATCAAGGAACCAAGGAAGAGCTATTCTCTCGCCTCGGGGAAAGTGCGGATCCGGGAACGATTCTGGCCTCAAATACATCTTCGCTCTCTATTGACCTCTTAGCTCGTGCTTCAGGGCGACCAGGGGAGACGATAGGCATGCACTTCATGAACCCCGTACCCGTCATGCCCTTAGTAGAGATTATTGCTGGAAAGGAGACAAAGAGAGAGGTCTTGGATGAGATTGTTTCTTTGGCGATAGAACTCGGAAAAAAACCAGTGATTAGTCAGGACCTTCCAGGGTTTATTAGCAACCGAGTTCTCATGCCTATGATCAACGAGGCTATTCGAGCAAGGGAAGAAGGGGTAGGAACAGTGGAGGCGATTGATACCGTAATGGAGTTGGGTATGCGCCACCCCTTAGGACCCCTAAAATTGGCGGACTTGATTGGGTTGGACACCTGTCTGGCAATCTTGAATGTCCTCCATGAAGGGTTAGAGGGAAAGAGACACCAACCAGCACAACTTCTTGTGGAAATGGTCAAGAAAGGTGATTTGGGTAGAAAGTCAGGCAAAGGGTTTTACGAGTACGATTAGTACCATGAAAAACGAAACACTTGTACAGAAGATTATTGGGAGTCGCTCAGGAGGTAATGTACTGATTGGAGAGATTGTCCTAGCCGATGTAGACCGTGCCATGGGGCACGATATTACCGGGCCTGCCGCCGCCGCCGTACTAAGAGACGCAGGGATTGATGAGGTATGGGATAAAGAAAAAGTCGTCATGGTCGCAGACCACTTTGTGCCTGCAAAAGATTTGGCAGCAGCGAAATTAGGGAAAGAGCTCCGAGTTTTTTCTGAGGATTATGAAGTGGGTCATTATTATGGCGAAGGAAGGGGCGGCATTTGCCATGTAGTGATGCCAGAAGATGGTCTTGTTGCCCCCGGCGAAATCATCATCGGAGCTGACAGTCACACATGTACAAATGGTGCATTGGGCGCCCTTGCCACTGGGGTGGGGCATACCGATTTGGCAGCTGTTTTGGCTACGGGCAAAGTCTGGCTAAGGGTGCCCGAATCTATAAAGGTGACCTACTTAGGTAAGCCCGCTAAGCACGTTTCTCCAAAAGACCTCTCACTTGCCTTGGGTCGGATACTGACGGTTCAAGGGGCTAACTACCAAACGATAGAGTTCCACGACGAAACAGAGAGTGGAATCTCCATGGAGGGTCGCCTAACGATAGCAAATATGGCGATTGAATGGGGGGCTAAGGCGGGCATTTTCGTTCCTGACAAGATAACAGAAGAGTTCGTAAAGGGGCGCGTCAAACATCCTTACAAGGCAGTTTATCCCGACAAGGGTGCAACCTACTCATTAGAGATTGAAATAGATACGGGGCAACTAGAACCCCTAATCGCCCAACCCTTTAGCCCAGATAATGTGATCGAAGTCAGGAAGCTAGAAAAAGAGAGAATCAAGATTGATCAAGTCTTTGTGGGCTCCTGTACAAATGCTCGGATAGGAGATCTTCGGGAGGTCGGAGAGATCTTCCGAATGGCCCCTGGAGTTTCCTGTAAGGCTGCTCGAGTCGTTATCATTCCTGGCGATCAAAAAACGTACCTAAAAGCCGTAGAAGAGGGATTGGCTAAACTCTTTGTAGAAAGAGGGTGCGTTTTTTCTACGCCCACATGTGGTCCCTGTTTGGGTGGGCATGGAGGAGTGATGGCAGCAGGAGAAGTTTGTCTTTCTACAAGTAACAGAAACTTCCACGGAAGGATGGGACATCCCGATTCGCTCGTTTATCTAGCGTCTCCCCGCGTCGCCGCCCTGTCGGCGATTAAGGGAACGATTTGTGGCCCCCAAGAATAACCTCCAGATACATCCACTTATTAGCGCGCCGTGGAGTGTGGGGCTAAGAAGACAATACGAAGCAGTTTCTCGGGTAAAGGTAGGGGGAATGGATGAGGTTCTATTCTTTGAACATCTACCCGTTGTAACCTTGGGTCGGGCAACCCCGCAGAGAGAGGAACCGAAGACAATAGAAACAAGAAAGAATGGACTGGCGTTGCTGCGGGCACGAAGGGGAGGGCGTGCTACGTGGCATGGAAGGGGGCAGATTGTGGGATACCCAATCATTGATCTAAAGAGAAGGAGATTGTCACCAAGCGCACTGGTGTCTGTTGTGGGAGAAAGCCTCGTTCAATGGATAAGAGAAGCGGGTACGGATGCTACCTTTCGGGGTGACAATCCTGCCATCACCCTCCAATCTGGGAAGAAGGTTGGCTCGGTGGGGATGGCTCTGTTGGGACATCTGTCACTCCACGGTTTTTCCTTGAACATTAGGGGGTGTGATTCCCCCCCACAGATTAGACCCTGTGGGAAAGATTCTCAAGATATGACTTCAATCAACGGGGAGAGGAAAGAGGATCTCTCTCTAGTGGCTCGGCGTATTGGTGAAATCCTTAGGGGGCGACTATGAGCCAACACCCTCCTTGGACAAAGGTACGGGTTCGTGAAAAGAGAAGCGATAGATTGGCTAAGTTGCTCAACCGAAAGAAACAGACAACCGTTTGTGAAGAGGCACAATGTCCCAATCTACCTTCATGTTGGGGGCGAGGGACGGCTACGATAATGGTATTGGGGTCGATTTGTACACGGGGTTGTACCTATTGCTCTATCCAGAAAGGAAAGCCTTTTCCCCCCGACAGAAACGAACCAAGAGAGGTAGCCGAGGCGGTAAGAGAAGCGGGGTGGAATTATGTCGTTCTAACGATGGTAGATAGAGATGACCTACCTGACGGTGGAGCGGACCATATAGCGGAGACTGTTGAGAGAATCAAAGGACTGGATCCCCCCCCTTTTGTTGAGGTCTTGGTGGGAGATTTTCGCGGAAGAGAAGAGGAGCCCATGAAGATCGTTCATGCAGGGGTAGATGTCTTTGCCCACAACATTGAAACCGTAAGACGCCTCTATCCACATCGCCGACCACAAGGTGACTACCAAGGAGCGTTAGATCTTCTGGACAGGGTATCCCAAGAAGGGATTCGAACGAAATCATCACTTGTGGCAGGGATGGGAGAAGAATGGGGCGAAGTGATGGAGTTACTAGATGATCTAAGAGATGTCGGCGTGTGGGCGTTTACGGCTGGACAGTATCTCCAACCCACTCCTCGGGAAATAGCTGTGGTGAGACATTACAAACCCTCTTGGTTTAAATCTCTTGAAGAATCAGCGAAAGAACGAGGCATGCGCGCCTTATGCGGCCCCCTCGTTCGTTCCTCATATCGGGCAGAGAAGCTAGCTGGACTTGAGACACCAAGAACCCCCAATTAGAATCCCAAGGATGACTGACCCCACAAAGAGTAAGGAGAGCTACGCTCTTTTTAGACCGATGCTCAAGACACGGCTCCTTGACGAACGAATGCGTAAACTCTTTCGGCAAGGGCGCTTCAAGGGGACGTATTTCTCAGCTGTTGGACAAGAAGCCACGAACGTAGGGACAGGAACTCATATGAGAGAGGGAGATATATTGGCTCCCTCACACAGGCAGTTAGGAGCGATGGTAGCCAGAGGAATTACCGCAAAGAGGGTGATGGCTCAAGTCTACTCAAAGGCTGAAAGCCCTGATGGGGCTCAACAACACCCCTGCCACTTTGGCGACCCCCAACTGGATATCGTTTCTCCCACGGGGCACGTCGCCATTCAAGTGGTCTTGGCAGCAGGGGCAGCATACGCCTATCTCATGGATGCATGGAGAGAGGGAAAGGTCAAGATTAACTGGGATAAGGAGGGCATTGTTTGGGCGGGGAACTGGACACTAGAAGAAGGGCACGAGATGAACTGCGCCTTCTCTTTTTTCGGAGATGGGGCTACTGCGAAAGGGGACTTTCACGAATCACTGAACTTTGCAGGGATTCATAAGCTACCCGTGGTCTATGTCTGTGAGAACAACCTATGGGCAGAGTCAGCCCACCTTACCGAGAATGTGCCTACTGAAAAGGTGAGTGACAGGGCTGCTGCCTATGGAATGCCAGGCATCACGATTGATGGGAACGACATCTTTGAAGTAAACAGAGTTGTAGGCGAAGCGGTTCGCCGAGCAAGGCGTGGAGGTGGTCCCACCTTGATTGAGTGCATGACCTACCGATGGTATGGGCACTCAGAAATCGATCCTGCAGACTATAGAACCGAGGAAGAGGTGGCAAAGTGGAAAGAGAGGGACCCCCTGCTCGTCTTTAGAGCGACAATGGAAGAGAGGGGTGAGTGGGACGAAGAGATTGTTGCGAAGATTGAGGCAGAAATAAACGAGGAGATAGATGAAGCGATTGATTGGGTTGAAGAAGAGAGTACAGATCCACAACCCGATCAGTTCTTAGATGTGACTTTTCGGACATCTTCTCTCAATGAGGTGGTACGGAGAGAGTGGGAGAAAAGAGATGGCTGAAATGACCCTTATCCAAGCGATTACCGACACAATGTGGTCGGAGATGGAGAGGGACGAAAAAGTCTTTGTCTTGGGGCAGGACTGTGGTCGTTATGGTGGAGTCTTCAAAGCAACAGCCTGGAAAAGTCAAGAGGATGGCTCACCTGACCAATCTGAGAAGATGTACGATCGGTTTGGTCCCTTGCGTGTCTTGGACGCACCCTTGGCAGAAAACGCTATCATTGGGGGAGCAATTGGCTCTGCGATAGCGGGGTATAGACCCATTGCCGAAATCCAGTTCATGGATTTTATCGATTGTGCCATGGGGCATATCGTCAACCAAGCAGGTGTGATGTCGTTCAAAACGAATGGTTCTTGGTGTTGTCCGCTGACGATACGGACACCGTTTGGCGGGGATATTGGTGGAGGCATTACCCATAGCCAAAGCAACGAGGCTTGGTTCTGTCATGCGGCAGGACTCATTGTGATGACCCCCAGCACAGTGGAGGATGCTGCTGGACTACTTAGAACGGCGATTCGGTGTGACGACCCCGTCCTCTTTATAGAACATAAGAAACTTTACCGATCCGTAAAGGGAGAAGCACCTACAGACCCTGATTTCATGGTTCCAATCGGGAAAGCACGCATTCACCAATCGGGTTCAGACATCACCTTTGTCGCCTATGGAAATATGCTCATTCGAGCGATGGAGGCAACGAGAATACTCCAAAAAGAGGGAGTTTCGGTTGAGGTGATAGACCCAAGAACCCTTTGGCCCCTTGATTTGGATACGATTGTGAACTCGGTTTGTAAGACGGGAAGATGTGTCGTTATTAGTGAGAGTCACTCTTCATATGGGTTTTCTAGCGAGATAGCAGCCCGCGTGCAAGAGGGTGCATTCTGGAATTTACTTTCCCCTATCCGAATGATCTCTGCGCCGGATACACCATACCCCTTTGATCCTGCGATGGAAAAAGCGTATCTTCCCAGTGTTGAGACGATACTAAAGGCGGCAAAAGGGGCTATGGAAAACGACTAATGCCCATCCAAATCCTCGTACCTGAACTGGGAGAATCTGTCGTGGAGGCGACCGTTGGAAAATGGAAAAAAGGCGTCGGAGATACCGTCACAAGAGATGAGCCTATTGGCGAGTTGGAAACAGACAAGATTACACAGGAGCTTACTGCCTTCAAAGCGGGAGAGATTGCAGCACTTTTTGCTATTGAGGGGGATGTCGTCAAGGTCGGCTCTACGATTGGGGTTATTTCACTCAAGGGAGAGCGACTGACCCAAAAAGAAGCTCAAGTTTGGGCAGGCAAAGAGGAAGAAGACCCCCCAAAAGAAGAAGGCGAAGGTAAGAAGGAGAAAGCGAGACCAACCACGAAGAAAAGAGAAAGGAAAGGAAGAGACCCAAGTGCCCCAACAAAAGGAGGACGGGTTCTTTCAAGCCCTGCTGCCCGCAAGAGAGCTACAGAAATGGGGGTAGAGATTCGCTTGATAAGGGGTAGCGGTTCGAAGGGTCGAGTGATGTTATCCGATGTAGAAAAAAGCGTTGGAGGTGGCGAAACGGAGCGACCCAATGAGACCTACCGAGAAAAGATGACCAACCCCGTCAAAGCGATGGCGAAACATATGGTTTCATCGGTAGCTACAAGTCCCCATTTCCACATCGTGGACGAAGCGGATATCAGTGGAACGCTCGCTATCTACAATAGACTGAAGAAGAAGAACGAAAAAGAAGGCATTCGATTGACATTGATGCCCTTTTTTGTCCGAGCAGCTGCAAAAGCGCTACAAGAGTTTCCGCGTCTCAACGCATCGGTGGAGGGGGATGAAATCGTTTTCCATGGTGGGAGAGATATTGGGATGGCAGCGAGTGTGGGGGGAGACCTAATCGTTCCTGTCGTTAAGGATGCAGATCACTATGACCTATTGGGATTATCCCAAGAGATAAACAGACTGTCTCATAGAGCGCGAGAGGGGAAACTAACCCTAGATGAGATTACAGGGGGAACATTCACGATTACGAATGCGGGGATGTTTGGAGGTCCTCTCTTTTCCAGCCCCATTATCAACCAACCCCAAGTCGCCATCCTAGGCATACATACCATCAAAGAGAGAGCCGTTGTTGTAGGGGGCAGGATAGAGGCGAGGCCGATGGTCTACCTTTCCCTTGCCAGTGACCACCGCATTGTGGATGGTGTTAGAGCTGTGAACTTTCTTATTAGGGTCAAGGAGATTTTGGAGCAACCCGGATTCCTAGCCACGGGGCCATTGCGTTGACGTACGACATCACGATTGTGGGGGGCGGTCCGGGGGGGTATGTCTCCGCTCTGCGGGCGGCACAGTTGGGGCTTAAGACAGCCCTCGTGGAAAGAGAGAAACTGGGTGGGGTCTGTTTGAATACCGGTTGTATCCCCAGCAAGACTCTTCTTGATACTACGGAGATTTTTCAGAGGGCAATGGAGGGCGGAAAACACGGAATCATCTCTAAAGGACTTTCTCTAGATTGGACCATATTACAAAAGAGACGGGCGAAGGTCGTTGCCAAGTTATCTGGTGGTGTGGGGCATCTCTTGAAAAAAGCGGGAGTCGTTGTCATTAGAGGAACAGCAACGATTCCAGCGCCGGGTTCGGTCGTTGTGGGAGAAGAGAGACTTTCAACCCGGACAATCGTCTTGGCTACAGGATCCACACCCATGGCATTGCCCGCAGTTCCCTTCGGTAACAAGAGGGTGATTGACTCTACGGTTGCTCTTGAACTGAAAGAAGTGCCCCAAAGACTTGCTGTGATTGGCGGAGGGGCAATCGGGTTGGAGTTGGGTTCTGTTTATCATAGAGCAGGAACGAAAGTGACCCTTTTTGAGTGGGAGGATGAAATACTCCCTACAATGGACAAGGAATTAGCAAGAGCCCTTAGAAAGAGACTGCTAAAAGGGGGAATGCAGATAAGGACAGGGACGGGGGCGACAGGGGTCAAAGTGGGAGAAAAAGGGGCAGAACTAAGTTGGAGAAGTGGAGAAGAGGAGGGGGTTGTTGAAGTGGACTATGTCCTAGTTGCAGTGGGGAGGAAGCCTTCGAATGGAGGGATTGACCTAGCGGCTCTTGGTGTAGAAACGGATGGTCGTGGGTTTGTTCTTGTGAACGAAGAGATGGAAACGACCACAAAGGGAATCTATGCCATAGGAGATCTTGTTCCTGGTCCGATGTTGGCCCACAAAGCGAGCGAAGAGGGTGTTGTTGCAGCCGAGACGATTTCTGGCAAGAGGGCAAGAATGGAATATGACCACATACCGACAGTCGTCTATACCGACCCCGAGTTCGCGGCTGTGGGGATGACAGAGAAGGAGGCAAATGACAAGGGAATAGAGACCCGTGTGGGGGTTTTTCCACTCGTCGCCTCGGGGCGAGCAACAGCTCTGGGAGAGACGGAGGGGATGACAAAGGTCGTTGCCGCAAGAGAGGGGGGAGAGATTCTTGGCGTTCATCTCTTAGCCCCACACGCCTCTGAACTTATTGGAGAGGCTGTAATGGCAATGGGCTTTCGGGGTGATGCCGAAGATATGGGCATCCTCGTTCATGCCCACCCCACATTATCTGAATCGCTCAAGGAAGCAGCCCTAGCGGCTACAGATATGGGGGCACTACATATCTAGATTAGGATAAGAGGGTAGGAGGAACAAGAATGCCATTTCTATTGGGTGTAGGGTTCGGAACAACAGAGATTGTGGTGATTGCGGTTGTGGCGCTCATCTTCTTTGGTCCAGGAAAGATAAAGGAGTTTGCCCGATCTATTGGGGCATCTGTGGGGGAGTTCAAAGGGGGGCTGAAAGAGGGGGAAAAGGAGATCAAGAAGAGCGTTGAGGACGGTTCTGTAGTAGAAGAAGAAGAACCACCTTTGCCCTGACCTCCAAAGAGGACCAACCCAGACCACTCGTTGAGCACTTGGGGGATTTGAGGGGTGGGCTAATTCGGTCGCTCCTTGCTTGGCTCGTTGCGACCCTTCTTGTGGGGTGGAAAGCAGGGGTGCTACTGGACGCCCTCAAGATACCCATAGAGAAGTTTGAGGTCTCTTTACACATTCTCTCACCCCAAGAAGCATTCCTATCTGTGGTGAGACTTGCCCTGACGGGGGGTGCCCTCCTTTCTCTTCCGGTTTGGGTCCGAGAAATCGTCCTCTTTGTTCGCCCAGGGCTAAAGGAGAAAGAGGTGGCAGGACTCAAATGGGTCTTTTTGCCCGCAATTCTGATGTTGGTATTAGGTTCTTGGTTTGGGTGGTCTGTTCTTCTTCCAGTCTCCTCAGGATTTCTCTTTCGGTTCGGATTATCGCATGGTTTGGAGCCTGTTTGGACATTCTCAGCGTGGTTGGGTTTTGTCCAAGGCATTGTCGGGGGGGCGGCTTTGGCGTTTGAGTTGCCCGTCATTTGTGGGCTATTGGCTAGAATCGGCTTACTTACGCCACTCTTTTTTAAACAGAAGGCGGGGCACTTGATTGTATTGACATTTGTTATGGCAGCACTCCTGACACCACCGGATGTGGTTAGCCAAGTTCTCTTGGCGGGCCCAATCCTCCTTCTGTTGGGGATTTCTTACAAAGTGGTTCAATCTATTCACCGAGGGGTAACAGCATGAGCAAAATAGGTGTGTTTATTAGTAGAGAAGGGGGAGACCTTGAAGTCTTGGACTTAGAAGGGATTGCTCACCGGCTAGAGGACGAACTCCAAGAAGTGGACCATGTTCACCTACATGACGACATCAATACGGTAGCGGGGCTAGAGGAAATGGGGCGTGTTGCCCAAGAAGAAGCTCTTGCGTATGTCGTTGTGGGTGGGGGGTCGTTAGAGAGGGGAGAGGCAACGATCAAGGCGGCACTAGAAAGTAAAGGAATCAACCCGCACCTTGTGGAAGTCGTTAACCTAAAAGAGATGGTTGCCTTCGTCCATGAAGATAAGGATGAAGCGACAGAAAAAGCGTTCCAACTCTTGCGCACAGCTGTAAAGAGAACACAGCAAGGCAAACCTATAGAGAGTGAGCACATTCGGGTGGAACAGCAGGTTTTGGTGGTGGGTGGTGGGGTCGCTGGGATGACAGCAGCACTTCGCCTAGCCAAAGGGGGGTATGGGGTGGTCTTAGTTGAGAGGGCACCCTCTTTGGGGGGTAGATTGGTTCAGTTAGATCGACTGTGGCCACGACTGGATGAAGCCCAAGGGTTGGCGCGACAGTTGATGTTGGAATGCCACCAAAGTGAAAACATTGAGGTTTATGCTTATAGTGAAGTGGGCTCGATATCGGGAGTTCCGGGCAACTACGAAGTGGATATTCATAAGAAACCAAGATTCGTTGACAAGAACAAGTTGGAGGGGTTGGAAAAAGCGATGGAGGCGTTGCCTAAGAATATCCCAGATAGTTATCAAGAGGGGCTTTCCATGAGGGCGGCTCTCTATCTCCCCTTTCCCGGTGCGGTACCAGACGACCCTCTGGTAGACCCCGACCACATCAAAGGTGCCCTCTCTGGGGCAACATCCCTTTTAGAAGAGGGAGCGATTGACCCCAACGAAAAAGAGAAGGTTGTACACGAAAGGGTGGGAGCGATCATTCTTGCTGTGGGATCAAAGAGATTTGACCCTTCTTCGTTACAGCACCTAAACCCGAGTGCGGAGGGGAGTTTTTCGGCGGAAGGATTTGAAAGAATTCTCTCTTCGGGTGGACCAACTCAAGGTGAGATACTCTTGGGGGGGAAGGCTCCTCAGTCTCTTGTTTGGCTAACAGATGTTGGTAGTGATGATCCCCAAAAGGGGGTACCCTATGCGACCGAGATACCCCTCATGATTGCAGCAAAGCAAGCGATTATGGTCAAGAAGAATCACCCCGATTGTTCATGTACGGTCGTTTACAAAGATCTTCGAGCTCACACAAGAGGGTATAGGGAGTTTCTTAGGACCGCTGTTGAAGAATATGGAGTGGAACTGATTCGAGGTGCCTCTTCTCAGGTTTCACCACAGGCGGGAGGTTCCGTTGTGGTCGTTCATGATATTTTGCAGGGTGGCGAACGTCGCCTTAGGGCGAATGGTGTGGTTTTAGTGACGGAGGCTGTACCTCACGATGAAACAGCGATGTTGTCAGAACTTGTTCAGGTTGGGGTTGACAAGAGTGGGTTTTTGAAGGAAACCCACCCTGCATTGGATCCTTGCGCAACGAACAATGATGGTGTCTTCGTGGCGGGAGACTGCACGTCTCCCGGGGATATCCGAACTGCAGTGATTTCTGCTGAAGCGGCAGCGGCCAAAGCACTTGGGGTTTTAGGAAAAAAAAAAGGGAGTCCACACAAACTGATTCTTAGGTCGAGAGAAGAGAGTCGATATGACCGAGATTGTGCTCGTGTTTCTCCAGAGCAATTTGAAGTGACAAATGAGGGCACATTGTCTCAACGCATTCGGGTTGCTGGAGAGGGGGGAACAGAGAGTGGGGCATCCGTTCCTGCTAGCCCCACCAGAAATGTGGAGCTAAGGGGGTGGGAGATGGGTAAGGCTCTTGCAGAAATAGAGTCACTTTGGAGTGATGGATTGGGAACGATCTGGAAACCTCGGATTACAGGTTTTGCTACGCAGTTTGGCGGGTATCCACTTCTGGAGATGTTGGGGAGGGAGAGACAAGGATACAGTTCATCGTATCGATTCTTACGTGTTCGATCCTCGGCACATCTAGACCCCCTCCTCGTTCTCAAGACACTCTTGGGAGGTGCTGATGGGGTTCTCATCTTAGCAGGACCCCTCGGTGAAGGTAGGTTCCACCAAGATAACTACTTGGCTATGAGACGATTTCGTGCCTTAGAGGGCGTAATGGATGGAGCAGGTATCGAACCCAACAGAATAAAGGTAGCGTTTATGGGGCCTCATCAGATTAGAGAACTCCGAGAAACCCTCCAGGAGTTCAGCAAGGGTATTCAGGCGCTAGGACCGTTAGGTTTTAACGAATGAACGAACTAAGAATCAGTATTCAGAGGGAGGCAAGACGTCTCCTAAAACGAGACTACGTGAGTGTCGTTATTGGGTATCAAGTGGGTCCATACCCGGGCACGACGGCTCCCTGTTTTGCATTCCGCCCCGACGATGTTCAATCCCTCGTCTTTAACTGTTTCTCCACCTTAAACCTAGCTACATACCTTCCTGGGATTCAGGGAAAAGTAGGAATTGTTGCTACCCCTGCCGTGGTGCGTTCAATCAAGGAGTTGGTCAAGGATGGGCTCGTTAAAAGAGAAAACCTCCACATTATTGGCGTCCGGTTTACAGGGTATCTAGACCCCAACCGTGTTTTGGTTTCAAGGAGTAACGAGAATCAGATAACCTTCCCTGATTGCCCAGAAGCTCTTTGGGAGTGGAGTTGGCACGATCTTTTTGAAAAACCCGAAGAATGTGACCTATTGGTTGAACCCCGGTGGATGTTTGATCTTGAGAACAAGGAAAAACCTGACCTAGGAAGAACAAACCTAGAGAGACTCTCCCACATGACCCACCCACAAAGACGAGCACATTGGTTAGAGATGTTTGGCTCAGCATCACCAGTAAATGAGACTATTTCTCATTTCCCGTCTACTTATGGTGGGGGGGACCACCTGACCGAGACGGGGCTTGTTCGAGGTGACTACAGTCCCGAAGATCTCTTTTTTCAGCACCTATGTTGGGTCTACCAGGGATTGGGAAGGCTGTCTGGTTTTGACCTTTCTGATTTGGGTACAGAAAGAGGAAAAGTACCTGTTTCAGCAATCCGAGCTTGGTCGTCACGCCATTTCCGACGCATTTTTGATTACCGTCCAGGAGACCGTGGAGACAATCCTCTAACACTCTCAAGGAAGATAGAACAGTGATTGCGGATTTCATCTTTGCGAAAGCGAAACTTCGCTACTGGTTGGACGATCTTAGATTGAGCCAAGAGGTTTGGGCACCCACGGGTAAGGAGGGTAGCTTGCACTTTACCCGGAACCCTCTGGGCGAAGAAGTGATTACCGAGTATACGAATACGAAGGAATCTCCTAAGGCGATTTTCTTTCCTCCTCGCGAAGAGATCTTCTCCTATGATATTCTTCCAGACAAAGTCGAGATTACACCCAAACCGCCCGACACGACTCCTAGGGTTATTTTTGGCATGCGACCACCCGATGTAAGAGGGTTGGAGATTATGGATGCGTATTGGATGGGGGATGTGACCGATGAACGGTACAAGGCTAGGAGAGAGAATAGTGCCATAATCTGTGTGGGTTACCACAACCCGCCACCGTGTTGCTTTGCTGAGTCGGTCGGGGTGGATCTTTTCCCTGAAGAGGGGGTAGATATGCTCCTTACCGATTTAGGTAGAACCTACTATGTCCAAGTATTGACCGAGCGGGGGATGGCCTTGATTACTGACCAGTTCAATCCCGCAGAATCCGACCATCGCGAAGATGCCCGAAAAGCAAAGGCGGGGGTACGGGGATCTACCGATCAATCTCTAGAACTGGAGCGGTGGGAAGAGTTTTCGGATGCCGAGATTTTGGCATTACCTTACTGGGACGAGGTCTACTTGGGGATGATTCCCAGTGCAGCGATCAGTCGGTATTTCTACTCGGGAACCCAATTTCGATTTATAGATGTCCCCAAAGGTCACCAAGGAACACGGTACAGAGTTTGGACGCACCCTCATGCCCCAGGATACTCTCGACTACCCGATGGGGACGACTATCGACCCGGGATGAAGGAGAGGATAAGAGACTGGCTTCTGGAGATGTTCCTTTACTTCCCCAAGAGACATGGATTTCTGGGTTGTTCAGGTGCACATAGATGTGTGGCGGCGATGCCCACAAAACATGATGTCAGGAAGATCATTCAAGGTGTAGATTTCGGATGACAGATCCCCTTATTCCTCACATCCATTCGATTGAGTCGATACAAGAGGAAGGGGGAGGTGTGCTGACCCTCTTCTTTTCAAGAGAGGGGTTTTCACCAATCACTCCCGGACAAGGTTTCAAGATATCAGTTTTTGGGCGGGGGGAAACGACAGGGGTCGTTTCGGAGGTTAGCAAAGACTGTTTTGGGGTTTCTCTCCAAGACGTGGATAGCGTTACACATCGCCTATTCCTTCTTTCTGAGGGACAGGCTTTAGGGCTAAGGGGACCGTATGGGAATGGTCTTCCGACAGAGGGATGGCCCGAGGGAAAGATAGGGCTCTTCTCCATGGATATGGGGCTAGCCGCCCAACGCGGGCTGGTAAATGCTCTATTGGCACAGGGAAAAGAGGTCGTTATCACTCATCTGACAACGGATAAGGAGAACCCGGTCTTGGCGAAAGCGCTGGAGAAAGCTTCAGAGGAAAGTTCTCCCATCCAAGTCCACCTGATTGCGAGTAAAGACAGGGGGAATCAACCTTGGGAGACCTTTCTCAGAGATCAGATTATGAAGAAGAAGATTCTCCAGGGCATGGTAGGAGCAGCCGTTGGAGGAACGAGGCCCTTCCAAAAGGTTCTAATGGGCATCTTAGAAAAGTCAAGACTTCGCGACAAGGATATCTATTTCCTCGTCAACAGGAACTGGACCACGGGTTTGGGGTGGAGCAACCAAGACCTCTTGGCTGGTGTCAACATTTGGACCAGAGGCCCCGTTTTTGATTTGGCGACTTTGCGAGACCTTTCAGAGGATGCTTTAGGGCTAAACGACTAAGACGTTTTCTTGGGCTGAAAAAAAGAGGAGAGGTGGAGGGACAGGGATGTGGGAAGATCTTCGGCACGCGCTCCATCAGGAATCTCGTTGAGGCACTTTTCCGGAAGCACATGAGACAAGAGGTTTGCCACCTTTTTCCGCCGCTGTGAGAAAGCGAGTTTCATCAGAGCAAGGTGATTATGGGCCCATTTGTCATCTGGAAAGATTTCGTTCCTATCTAGAACCAAAACAGCGGAGTGAACACGAGGAGGTGGTGCAAACACACCAGGGGGCAGTCGTCGGGCGACTTCCACGTTGTAGATCGCTTGGAGAGGACCAGATAAAAGACCTCGGCGCTTCGTATGTATCGGTGCCGCCACGCGCTGGGCGACCTCTCGCTGAAGCGTAAGAATGCTACCGATAAAGCGTGATGGGTACCGAGCCAACAGAGAGAGAACGGAACCCGAAAGAGAGTAGGGAATATTTCCCACGAGGAGTCCGTTTGGGGGGGCACTTGATGCGTCCCAATCCCTAAAGTCACCCAAAAGGGAAGCGTTTGGAAAGTGGGACGACAGGCGTGACAATAGAGAGAGATCCAGCTCAAAGAGGGTGAGGTGAGGTCTGTGGGAGAGACCGCGTGTTAAAAACCCCAGTCCAGCCCCTACCTCTACAGTCCAAGGAGAGGGACGAGCCTCAATCAATAGAGAGATGGCGTGGAGGGCAAAGGGGTCAACGAGGAAGTTCTGACCTAATGATTGTGAGCGACCAAAAGAAGAAAAGTAACCTTTTGCTTCTTGGTGTAAACCCTCCCAAAAAGAAGGACCCTCTTGAACAAAGCGGGGACTAGGTTTCTTTGTAGAGGACAAGTGCTCCCGCCACAACGACCGTTTCACTGGCAACGAAGTCTTCTTGGGAGGCCGTGGTGGTAGAGGTTGAGTACTTAACCTCAACGATTTGAATGGATGAGCCCATCTCTTCTAGCCACTCATTAATAGAGATATCAAGAGGTGGAACACGATAACCGATTCCAGATTCCATAAAGTGTTTTACTTTCATCAAGCCCATCCTATGCCCTATCCGTGTGCCACGAAGAGAACCTCTTTGGGAGATAAAGGTCCAAGCGGTAAGAGATTGAGCTCATTGTGTCGCCCGAGTATCCACAGTGGCTAACCCCGGCTACGCCGTGGTCCGGGATGTTCCACCCCGAATGCGGCTACTTTTAGAATCACCCCTTGTCACGGGGTGTGGCAGAGCCTGGTCAGAGCGCCTGATTGCCACACCCTGCTTCGCAGTGCGTGGCTAACCCCGGCTACGCCGTGGTCCGGGATGTTCCACCCCGAATGCGGCTACTTTTAGAATCACCCCTTGCCACGGGGTGTGGCTCAGCCTGGTCAGAGCGCCGCATTCGGGATGCGGAGGTCGGAGGTTCGAATCCTCTCACCCCGAAGGGAGGGCAGCGGGGGCGCGTAGCGTCCACGGGACCGACCGCAGGGGTGGAGTCCTGTGCGAAGCACGCAATCCTCTCACCCCGAAGGGAGGGCAACGGGGGCGTGGACATGAGGGACGGGGGCCAGAGAAGGACGCTTGCGTCTGGCTCTGCGCCGGAGCACCCGAAATGGTGGCTCGGAGATCCACAACCCTCGGGCTAACGGAGAGCCACAGCCCCCCGCCTAATAACGGATTGGAGGAGGACGCCAGATTGTTCCCTTTCCCTTTATCGCTATGGTGGGGCTGAATAAGGTAAACTCCCCTAGATGAAGAGAAACGTCTTAACACTGTTTGCCTTTCTGGGGGCATCGATGGGGTCAGCCACCAACGAACTCTCTACGGATGACATTTTCATTATGCTGAATGTCATTCCTGGGGTCCATGTACCTGTTGACCGTCCCACACTCTCTAACCTCAGCATCAACTATTCCACAGTGGAAGAAGAGAACCTATTGGAGTCTCTCTTAGGATCTACCAGAGAACGCGTACCCTATATGGGCTTTAGCAGGGTTATTGATCAGGGCTCGCAACGATACAGAAACCCCTACGAACAAGAAGTTGAGATCTATCCACATGGGGGATTTGCCTATCGTTATCCCTACCACTCAAGTGCTGTGATTAGACCTGTAACTCGAAAGGAAGCCGAAGAGATAAGAGATCTTTTTCTTGGGGGGATTGAGGGGGGTCTTCCCCCAGATGCCACGATGATTCGCTCTGGTGAAATCAAGGGTGGAGATGTGCAATCTAGCCGGGACGCACTGGGGCTACCTTTGGGCTATTTCTTTGAATATGGACGACGCCACGATGGAGTTCAACTCCACCCCGACCACATCCAAATCACGGTCGTGGGCCCCCGCGTCTTTGAGATGTACTGGTCCTGGGGAGCAGAGCCCTCCATCCTTGGAGAGCCCGCCCAAGTGATTCCCGCAGTCACGGCAGCCCAAGAAGTCGTTTCGTTCGTTTACACACAGCTCTTGGGTGAGAAACCCTATGCCACGGTCAAGGTAACGGGTATTCGTCTTGTTTACACTTGGTCCGCCCTTGAAGAGGCGTGGAAGCGGGGAGAAGATAGAGAGCTTGTCCCTGCATGGGATGTGAATGTCGTTGTAGAGCCCGGAGGAAGAATACACCTCCCCGTTGATGCCCGAACGGGCGAAATAATCCGGATTTTCTAGACTTCTGACTGTTCCCAAGTTCCTTGTTGCTCTTGATAGTTTCAAGGGTACGCTTACCTCCAAGGAGGCAGGAGAAGCAGCTTGGAAAGGGATTCAGTCAGTTTGCCCCCATTTCAAAGGTAAAGTCCTCTTGTTCGGTGATGGTGGAGAGGGAACGATGGATGCCCTTGCCCAGTCAAAGGAGGCGGTTTGGAGGCAGGCTCTCTGCGAAACCCCCTTGGGTCATCCCGTATCTGCAAGGTGGTGCCAAGCGGAAAAGGGAACTCTCGGGATTGCCGAGACTGCGACTGTGGTGGGGTTGACCCATGTACCTATCAAGGAAAGAAACCCCCTCAAGCTCCATTCTGGGGGAGTGGGCAAACTGTTGGAAGCGATTGGTGAAGCTGGGGTAAAGCGTATTTGGCTCTGTATTGGTGGAACAGCGACGGTGGACGGGGGAATGGGGATGCTCCACGCACTTGGTTATCAGTTCCTCTCTTCCCATGGAAAACCCCTCAAGCCATCAGGGGGAATGATGGAAAGAGTAGGGCGGGTGATTCCACCCATTCGGGGAAATCCCCTAAGGGGCATTCAATTTGATATAATCGCCGATGTTGCCAACCCCTTACTTGGGGAAAAGGGAGCAGCGACGGTTTACGGACCCCAAAAAGGTGCTAACCCGTCCGCTGTCCGCCGGCTGGAAGCCGGAATGGGCAACCTTGCAAGAGCATTATTGCCCCTGCAAGAAGAGATCCCACACTCTGATATCGAGGGAATGGGGGCCGCTGGAGGACTCCCCCTCGGATTGGGGGTATTGGGCGGAAAGATATGGAAAGGGGCGCCATTTGTCGCCCGAGAGATAGGGCTGGACAATGAATGGGAGGACACAGATTGGCTTGTGACAGGAGAAGGGATCGTTGACAAACAGAGCTTGATGGGTAAGGGACCATGGTGGTTGGCAGAGCGGGCGATTCAACACGGGGTAAGAGTTCTCTATGTTTCGGGGCTTCCCCCAAAGGTCAAGGCGCTCAAAGGGATGAAGATCATCGCGGCGGGAACGGATATTCCCACCACATCCCTTGAGGCAAGTCAGAGAGTTCAACGGGCTACAAGAAAAGCCCTCCAAGGAGGTTGGAATGGCTAAACAAGATGCAGCACTCTCAATGAGTGAGTTGATTATTGGTCGATTGGCAGAGCAGACTCAGCCCGACCCAGATGCCCATTTTCAGGATAGGGAGGGGGCGGTTATTCTTAGCCCCGTTCCAGAAAAGGACCTTGAAGATGTTCTTGCCCCTTTGGCTAAACGAACGGGTGTTTCACCGGCTCAATTTGTGGGAGAGAGAGCCGTCCCATTCTTAGAGAAATGTAACTTTGCGGAAAAAGTGAAAGGTGGATGGCAACTTTTACCCGAGAATCTCCCCACGCACCAGCTAGCCTTGAGGGTTTTGGAGGAGAAACAAGGATTCTTGATTGAGTCCAAGATTCGGTCAATTGTGGCTAAGAGTATGGGGAAAAAAGTAAGAGAAACGAAACTCTGGTTATTGGCAGACAAGCGTTTTCGCGTTGCTACAGAAACCGAAATCCCCGCGAAGAAAGTCCAGGGTCGAGGTAGGTTGTGGGGACGAGTGGGGTGGAGACTGGTCAACTCTCCCGCTTTGGAGATTGTCCAAGAAGCGGGTGCGATCAAGAAGAAAGATATTATTGAGAGAGCAGAGAAAAAGGCTCATCTCCGAACGGATCTCCAAGCGTTCTTCCAGCCCGAACTTGATAAGCGATTTGCTATGGAGGGTGGAAGGTGGGGAAAGAAGACGACAAAAAAGAAAGAGGAACCTACTGTAATCAGCAAGAGGGAGAAGCGCCTTCGAAAAGAAGTAGGCGAGAAGATTGATCAGTTCTTTGAAGCACAAGAACCGACAAAGAGTGTATCTAGAGAGAATCTCCTTTCTTACCTTCTTGGTCCCAGTAGAAACCAAGCCAGCCCCTCGTACCTTGGGGATGTGGATGATGTTCTGTCGGTCAAGGAAGGAGCGGGAGAGCTGGTAAGAGTTCGCTTTTCTGAAGACAACCCCTATTGGCGAAAGGCATCTGGTCTTCCTACGGACAAGGGAATTGTGGGTGGTGGCAAGAAGCGTGGGATGGATGAGGGCTTATTGGTAGGAGACGCAGGTCTAACGATGGATCTATTACTCAACCTCCAAAGTGAAGTTCTCTATTGGCTAGACGGAGATTTTGCTGAAGATGGATTTCCTGGGGTGGAGCCCCTTCTCATCATCACTCTAAATGATTTCCTAAACGATGAAGTCACCCCTCTTCCCCCCCCGTTAGCAACCGCCCTCAATGCGGTTTTGGTTCCTCCAGGAAACTGGGCGGAATTTGAAGTGGAGTTACCCGGAGGGGAGAGCCTCGTTGTCTTGGCAGATTTTGCCCATTCCGTCCTCTATGGATTGGCTGCGTGGATAAATGCGTCTGCGGCATTGGGTTCCGTTCTGACGCTGGAGTACCGTAGTGTATCTCGATTTAGGTTGGAAGTGCTGACCCCCATTCGTGTTCCCCAACTTGAGGATGCCGAGATTGAACAACTCCAACGCCTCCAAGAATCTCCTGCAGAAGAGATAACAGACTTGGCGGGACAGATCTTGGGTGCCTATCCAGAAGGGTTGGGGTTTGAGGACCTCCTCCATAGATTCCTTTTCATTCGCCGGGTAAGTCGAAGAGCTCTGGCAAGTGCCCTTGTCAGTACATTCGCTTTTGAAGCGCGAGAGGGTCGCTGGCGATTCCACGAGGGACGGACCTCTCTGGGACGACGCCTTTCGGTCTATTCTGCGCCCGTGATGGGGACACCGAGGAGGGCATGGTTTTGGACCGCCCCCTCATCTCTTGCCGAAGGTGACAAGCTCAAACTGCCCCCGGGGATGGAGGTCAACGAAGGAGATGTGATTGGTTGTTTCAACGAGACGGGGAAATCAGTCGCCGCCTGCGTGGCTACGAAGAAAAAGGGGGGAATGGTCGTTGAAAGGGTTCTTTCGTGGAGCCCCATTGAGACCGCTGACTTGAACCTCTCCACGGGGTGGGAGGAGGCTGACCCCTGCGACTTGATGGAGATTCTTGCCCAAGGAGAAGAAGGACTTATTGAGGCCGAAATCTACTCGGGGTTCCGCAAAGCCTTTGGCTCTTTCCAACCAGAAATTGCAATCAACCAAGATGTAACCCAAGATCTTCAAGAGCTTGAATTACTCTTAGGAGAAGGAGGAATGGGGGGTGCTTTGGGAGGACTTTCTTGGCAGATGAAGAAAGAGTTTACTTGGAAGACTTTCCAGCGTATCTTGGACGAGAAATACTACTCTCGCGAAGATGCAACAAGGATGGATACAGAGGTCTTTACCCAATGGTTGATTCAAAGACCTATCTCTTGGGACGCCCCCACACTGATTCTCCCGACGGGTTCTGGCGAGACAGCTGTTTCTGTTCTTGAGACACTCCTAACGACACTTGAAACATCAGATTATGCCGTAACGGATGATGGTTTGGCGGTCAAAGGAAAAGAGGGCAGGGAGTTTCTATTCCCGTGGGTTTGGTTGGTCTCTGATCAAAGGAGAATCAAGCGGATTGTAGAAGGAGAGGAGTCCCTAGAAGTGGATGATTTCTTGAGGGGGTGGTTTAGGCACTTGGGGAAATTGGTTGACCACAGAAAACTACAAGTAGCCATGACAAGGCTCTCTCTTCACCTCAAGGGGTTGTCGGGGATTGAGATAGAGGAGACAGGTGTAAGATCGTACTTGGCAAAACTGAGGAAAGCCCAAAGGAAGACATTAGGAGAATCAGTAACCCATCGGTTTTCAAATGCCATCGTGGACTTGAGAGCGCTAGGTTCCAAGGAATGTAGCGAAGTGATGGGGCAGGTTCCTTCAGCAATGGGGCAAGGAGCGTGTCTCATCGTTCTTACGGGACCTGGTCAAAGAATCAAACTCCCGGGAGTTATTGAGAGCGAGGCACATATGGGGGCCGTCTTAGCCCGCGCGACGATTCTCTAGTTATCGGGAGCAGTTATCTGCTGGGGGCCACCCAGCATCAGCCAATAAACCCCAAGGAAAGGCGGGGCCAGGATCGATCTTCCGTTTGGGAGATATTGTCTCGTGCCCTACGACTTTTCCTCTAAGTGCAGGCTCCTTCTCTCCGAGCCATTGGAGAAGAGAAAGGAGGGAGGAAATCTGTTTATGGGACCACCCAGCCCAGACAGTATGCCCCTTCTTTACCACACGCCCCATCCAGCGCCTATTACCCGCAAACCACCCCCCATTCTTTCTCTTTAGGGGACCAGGGTTTACCAACTCAATACCCACCGAGTAAGCATTTACCCCCGAAACGCCCCTATAAGAAGAGATACCTGCATGCCAGGCTCGCCGACTGATGGGGACCATCTGAAATAGATGACCTTGTAAACCCAACAAGAAGTGGGCTGAGAGCTCCCTACGCTTGAGGATTTCTAACGCTTTGTCAGCCCGTGTGGTCGCTGTGTAATGGAGAACAACAAGTCGGGGGGGACAGCCTCTTTCATCGTGAAAGGGGAGGGGTCGTTGTGAGGCAAAGGGGCAGAACACCCCCCCATTCTAGATAACAGAGCAAAGGGCACAGGGGTAGGATACCCCTTATGGCACAAGAGAAGAGAGCCGGCGGACCAACGACACATCTTGCCCGAACCTTGGGGCTATATGACGTCACCATGATTGGTGTCGCCGCCATGATTGGTGCAGGTATTTTTGTGCTAACGGGTCGTGCTGCAGGGCTTGCCGGTCCGGCTTTCTTGCTGGCGTTTACACTCAATGGTGTGGTGGCGATGTTGACGGCGGGGGCTTATGCCGAGTTGGGCTCTTCGTTTCCTGAAGCAGGGGGCGCATTTACATGGGTGGCACAAGGATTCCACAAGGTCTTCTCTTTCTTGACGGGGTGGTTGGGTTGGTTTAGCCACACGGTAGCCTGCTCGGTATATGCTCTCGGTTTTGGTGTCTATTTTCTTGAGTTCCTCAACTTCTTTGGCATCGTTTCTGTAGAAGGAATGAAGGGGGCATATCCATTCTGGATTCGGATAGGTGCTGTCGTCATTGCCGTTGTTTTGGGTTGGGTCAATTTTGGGGGCGTTTCGGAAACGGGCAAATTGGGCTCTATTATGAGTACAACGAAGGTTGCAATCCTCCTTCTATTTGCGGGTTTTGGCTTTGTTAAAGTCCTTTCCCAACCCGATTTGGCTGCGAACTATACGCCCTTTTTTGTGGAGAGTGGAGGATTCTCTGCCCCTATCCTCATCCTCTTAGCGATGGGTATCACCTACATGGCTTTTGAAGGATATGAGGTCATCGTCCAAGCAGGAGAGGAGACGAAGAACCCCGAAAAGAACATACCCAAAGCGATATTCATCTCCATCTTGGTCGTTCTCCCCGTCTACCTCTTGGTGGGAGGAGCAACGATGGGCGCCCTAGATGGGAGCCAAATCAAGGATTATGGCGAAGCGCTTGCTGTTCATTCAGAAGTTCTAGATACGAACGCAAATTTGATGGTTTTTTTGGGGGAATGCGTTGTGGTGGAGGCAGCAGATCAGTTCATGTTGCCCGTTAAGTTTCCAGGCACAGCTTATTCAGTAGGAATGTTCTTGGTCATTTTGGCAGGTCTTACATCGACATTGTCTGCTCTAAACGGAACGATCTTTTCTTCTAGTAGGGTCGCTTTCGCGATGGGGCGACAAGGGCTTGTTCCCCATTTCTTAGGAAGAATCCATCCCAAGAAAAAGACGCCCGCAATGGGCATTATCGTGACGGTTATTGCGACCGTTTTTATGGCAGTAGCCATTCCTCTTGCAGCTGTCTCGGCTGCTGCTGCTGTGATGTTCCTTCTTCTGTTTACGATGGTAAATGCTGCTCTGATTCGTCTTAGAAAGACCCGTCCGGATGTACCTCGTGCCTATAAACTTCCAGGGGTCCCTTGGGTTCCCGGGATTGCTATCGTTCTCCAATTGACGATTGCTGCTGGGGTTTTCTTCTTGCCCGAACACCCTCTAGCTTCCCATGGGGGAGGGCATGGCTCTCCCGGAGCGATTGCATGGGCGGTAACAGGGGGGTGGATGGTGTTGGGGCTCCTTCTTTATGCGGGGCCATTTAGGAAACTCCAACCGATGGAACAGACAAGAGTCGTTTCCGAAACGGCTTTCCATGCCAAAGAGGTCTGGAGGGTTCTATTGGCATCAGGTTATCAAAAGACGATTCTTCCCCTTTGTCGCGTAGCAAGTGCATTAGCGAAAGCCCGCCAAGGGGATGTCCATGCGGTTTCAGTAGCGGTGATTCCAGAAACGACACCCCTAACTGCAGTAGGTTATTCAGATTTAGGGGCTGCTTCTAGATGTGTAGAAGAGACTAAGGGGGTCCTTGAAGAGTTGGGCGCAAGAGTAAACTCCACACTCGTTGTGGGGCACCAAGCAGAGACAGCGATTGCCGAAACAGCGATATCGTCGTCATCGGACCTTATCTTGATGGGCTGGAGGGGGGGGCGGAAAAAGAAGGGGTTCTTTTTGGGCGACACATTGGATGGGGTATTGGGCAAGGCAACAGCCCGAGTAGCGGTACTCAAGGCTCGGGGCGAGGGGCCATGGAAAAAGATCTTTGTAGCGGTCGGTGGCGGTCCCAACACGAGGGCTGTCTTGGAGATTGCCACTGACTTAGCTAAAGGGTCCCAGGCCTCTCTTACCTTGGGATGCGTATCCCGCTCTGAATCGGAGCTGGAGGACTGCCAATCGCGTCTCGATAAAGCGGAAGAGCTCATTGGAGTGAGTGCTCCAGACGTGGAGGTGGGCAAGACTGTAATTGCAGGGCCACGGGTCGTTGAGGGGCTTCTAGGGGGCGCTAAGGGGCACGACATGCTTATCTTGGGTGCCGCTGAAAGTCGGGTGTGGGAAAAAGCGAGAATGGGCGGATTGGTTGAGAATCTTTCGCGGCGATTTGCGGGAAGTGTCCTCCTTATTCGCGGAGCTCAAGGAAGAGCAAGGCGCTTTGTGAACAGACTCCTTGAAGAATAAGGAATGAGTGATACGATAACGACCCCTTGAAAAAGGTATTTCCTCTTTTAGCGCTCCTTGCCTTAGCTGGGTGTTATCGCCCCGCAACTCCATGGATGGTTGAAACTATCGCATTTTCTCCCAACGGGGAACGGCTCGTCGTTGTTTGGGGAGGAGGGCCACGGAAAACGCCTGCACCCGCACTAACGATACTCTATACCGTTCTAGAGGATGGTGTGGAAGAGATCGCTAGGTACGAGGGATGGAAAGAGGTTCAGTCTGTGGCGTTTTCTCCAGATGGAGGTACCGTCGCTGTTGCAGCGACAATGACGAGACAACGAGACCTTTACCTTTGGAACGAGCACACCCCACCATCCCATTTGACGAACGACAAAAGCCCCGAAGGCGATGCACTCTTTTCTCTTGAAGGCGATGCTCTTATCTACAGAGTTAGAGAGGGCGCTGGGTATGCTCTTCTTAGGAAAGGTGTGAATGGAAGCGAACGGAACATCTTGCTGTCGGATGACGCTTGGCGTTGGCAACCGTTGTTGTGGGAGGGTGAAGGGGGAGAATCATTCGTGCTTCACCAGTTCCGCAAGGGGAAAGAGATAGGACTTGCTTCAGTACCAAGCAGGGGTGGAACGGCGACAAAGATACTTGATGGGGAGGGTGTAGAAGAGGGACTTACTATAAGGGGGGGAGCTCTTCTCTTTAGGAGAGGACAGGCTTGGTTGCTATGTCAAGGTATAGGGGGAAGTGAGGGGTGTCAAGAGGTTTCGCCCCATGAAGAAATGGCATGGTCGGGCCGCCTCGTTTTGGGGCCCGACTCTCTTCCTGGCGGTGTCGTCCTAGAGGAAGGAAAGCGGCGGGTCGTTCTCCGACAAGAAAATGGGGAGTGGAGAAGAGAACCGCAGGGAGACAATCACCTTGAGGTAACAGATGTTCGGACGGAAGGGGCGTGGATTGTATTAGCACTTCAAAGGTTGGGGACGGACGCTTTCGTTGAAATCGTCTCTTGGGACGGTCAGGGGCGCATCAAGATCGGTGCCCCCGTGGTAGAAATCTCCAACTAAGGATTATCTCCCTCCAATCCATCAGGCTGTGATGGCTGTGGTGGGAGTAGCCAAGAAAAAACAGAGGGAAAGGGGAGGTTTGTAATGATCCGTCCCTCCCACCCCTCAGAAGAATAGGGTCGTGCGGAGAGACCACTTTCTTGAACGAACGGTTTAGAGAGCACCTTTAGGAGGGGGGCAAAGGGATGATCCCCTGTTCTCAACCACACGACACCTACGAAACGCCCGGGCTCTTTGCCCTGATAATAGAGGACCCAAGCAAGGGGGGATGGCGGGGATGAAGTGGTGGAGATGAAAAGGCGTCTTACAGATTGGAGAGAGAGGTTTGAGGGGTGGGTTAGGACCCAAGAGGGTAACTCTTCGCTTGGGAGGAGGTTTTCTACATGGAGGGGTGTGTAGTCATCAGGAATCTCAAAGACCGATTCGTCGGGGGGCGTTTCTGCGAGATTGACCTGGAGAATATCTGGTAATGGGTTGACTTTTCGCTCTACAATTCGACGAACAGGGATGCGTCTTTGGGGGTCTAACCAATAAGTCATTCTGACCCCCTTCTCCTCCCAAAGGGAATCAAGGGAAGTGACAAGAAGAAGAGTTTGCCCGTCTTGAACGATCTCCTCTGCCCCAGAAAGGACAGATCGTCCATGCGCACTTTCCCAAAAGGCACCAGGAGAGAGGAGGCGTGTTAGGCGGACTTGGTTCTCCAACAAAACATCAGTCTGGGGTAGAAGAAGGAAGAACTTGTGGTCGGGAAAAACATGGTGAACCCCCCCTTGCTGGAAGAGATAATAGGAATAATCACCAAGGTCCAATCGGACGGACTCTTCTGCGACAGCAAAGGGAATAGGGGGTTGAGCTTCGCCCTGGAAAGTAAGAAGAACCTCTCCATGGAAAGAGAGAGTTTCTAGAGAAGGGGAAGTACCAGCATAGAGAAGGAGGAAGAAAAGAGGTGTGGCTAGGAAAAAGGGGGTCTTTGGGAGGGAAGTCATCCGTTCATAAAGGGGTCGTCTTCTAGGATTCCCAACAGGGTACTGGGAGCCCCCGAGATTCCCGTAGAGAGTGACCGCTCAATACGGACAGACTGATTGCCAAGATCAGCAACTGATTGGAACGAGTCCCTGACATAACCCCATCCCATCCACGAAACGGCAAGAAAGAGGGTTGCAGCGACAGCGGCTGAGGTTCCCATATACTTTTGAAGACGCCATACACCCTCTGTTTTCTGGATACGTCGCCGAATCTCATCTGCAAGACGAGGGGCAGGCAGGTCAACGACGGGCAACTCAGGAAGGTCGGATACAAGGGGAGCCTCTTGAATCAAAGAATGGACCCGATCCAGAATCCCCTCAGGTGGCTGAACGGGGACCAGCGCCTTTTCGAGGCGTTGAAGGTATTGATCAAGGTTACTCACTTGATAGCGTTCCGCAACCGAACACGAGCTTTGTGGATTCTCGCCTTGACAGCCGAAACGGTGCAACCAAGGATTTTAGCGATATCTTCATAGCCCAATTGGGGTTGAATCCCCAACAGAAGAGCTTCTCGAAGCCGGAGTGGTAGGCGCGAAATCTCTTCGCCCAAGACTTCACTCTTGAGCGTAGCAAAGGCAGCTTTTTCTGGAGAGGGTTCACTCCGGTCTTCGGGTTCGGGTTGAGGAAGATCGTCGGAAACGAAAATACTCTGTACCGAGGCAGGGCGCTTCTGTTGTTTTTTGAGGAGGGACATCGCTTGGTTTCGCGCAATTGTAAAGATCCAAGCCCGAAAACTCCCCGCGTGATAGGGGCGAAAACTAGGGGCAAACTTCCAAACACGAAAGAAAGCCTCCGCCGTTGCAGATTCCGCTGTAGAGGGATCCCGAAGGAATCGAAAAAGGAAGTTATAGACACTGCTCTGGTGGCGTGCCACGAGCACGTCAAGAGCGTCCGTTTGACCCTCTTGGAGACGGGCCATAAGTTCATTATCATCACAAGATTCATTTTCCAAGGGGCTAATGAGATAACCCCATCCTATACCTCGTTAGGGTCGGGGTAGTTTCCACGAGAAGAGCATATTGAGAATAGAATCGGGTTGATGCCTGAGGAAGCCAATCTGGAAAGGGTCTTTCGCCCCTTTATCTCTTGGTTGATTCCTGGTCTAGGTGTTCTTGTCTTCGTATTCTCTCTCCAACTTCTGTTAGAGGAGCACGGAGAGACGATCGCAGGCTACCTTGGGGGGGACAGGAGTAACTTTCCGTGGGAAACACTCCATCTTCTCTTGATACCAATCTTGGCGGGTGTCTTGACGACCCTCTTGGTAGTGAGTGTTGTAAAAGAGGGGGAACTCAGGCGGTCAAGACAGAGGATGAAGAGCCTCTTGGACCACACGGGGGATGCGATCGTTGTAACGAATCCGAGTTGGGAGATTAGGTATATGAACAAGGCGGCAGAGAGCCTCTTTGAAGTTCTTCTTGAGGGTGTCATGGGTGAGGTCATTGAGGAGCTCTTTGATGAGGGGGCGTCCCGGTGGTTCCGTCGTGTGGGTGTTAGGGAGGAGATTACCCGTGCTCTGGTTGAGGGAAAGACAGAAGGAGGCAAGAGGCTAGAGCTGGAAGCTACCCTGAGTGCATTTCCTCTTGCTGATGGAACATTCCACTCGCTCATTCTCCGAGACCTGACAGAGAGAAAGGCCCTTGAGGAGAGAGAGATTCTCCAAGCACGAATCTTGCGCCAACTGAATGCCTCGGTCAAGGTGGATGAACTGGCTAGGGGCTTCTTGGATATCTTGACGGAAACATTAGAGGGGATAAAGGGGGCTGCACTCTTTCTCTGCGAAAAAGAGGAGATGCGGTTGGTTCGGAAAGAGGGAAAACTATCGACAGAGATTATGGAGTTACCCCCCGTGGAGGAGGCACTCGTGGTGACGGGGGAAGAGGTAAAGGAGATAGCGCTGGGGTTGTGGACAGGAAAAGAGCCTGTGGGATTGCTAAGAATCGCGCAAGAGGGAGATTTCTATAATCCGTCCACAGAAGCCTTTTTGAGGTTATTGGCACTACCCTTGGGCACAGCGGTGGATCGTACGCGTTCGGTACGATCAGCGGAGGGGAGGGGGAAGAGGTTGGGGAGAGCTACGGCTTTTGCGGAAGCCCTTTCTCAGTTCAACAGTCAAGAGGCTCTCTTTCGTGCGGCATTGGGGCACCTTGCGGAGGAGTTTCAGTTTAGGGAGGGTTGGGTCTATCTATGGGAAGAGAAGATGGAACCATCAGTGTCTTGGTCCGAAGAGAAGAACGGCATCGGTGCACCCACAATTGATGTCTTGTCGGGCGGAGGGCTCTTCATGGATGAAAAGGAAGGAGAGCCCCTCGTTGCTCGCCCCATGGTCTCGGAGGGGAATCTCCTAGGAGCACTTGTCTTTCTGGAACCAAGTGGAGGATTGGGAGAAGAAGAGGGGGGGCTACTACCCTCGTTTGTGGCTCAACTTTCAGTCGCCTTGGCAAACTTGAAGAAGCGAGAAAAACTGGAAAGATCATTTGTGGCGACCTTGAATGTGATTAGCGAGTTGTTAGAAATGCGAGATGCGTATACGGAAGGGCATTCGGAACGATTAGCCGTTTGGGCTGATAAGGTGGGGGATCGTTTGGGGATGGGAAATAGAGAGAGGAGAGATTTGAGAATAGCTTCCCGCATTCATGACATAGGTAAGATTGGGATCTCTGATGAGATTCTTCTCAAGCCAGGACCGTTGTCAAAGGTGGAGTTTGAGAAGATGAAAGAACATCCCGACCTTGGTGTCAAGGCGCTCCACCACCTAAGCGAACTTAAAGAGATTGTGGAGATGGTGGCACACCATCACGAGAGGTTTGATGGAAGGGGGTATCCTCAAGGTCTAAAAGGAGAAGAGATTCCTTTGGGAGCCCGAATCATCAGTGTGGTTGATACTTTCGATGCGATTACGACCGACAGACCGTACAGAAAGAAGCGAACAGAAGAGGAGGCAATCGGTATCCTCCAAGAGAACGGAGGAAGCCAGTTTGACCCCCAAGTCGTTACGGTCTTTTGTGGCGTCTTGTCGGAAGAGGGCTAGAAGACAGGGGTACGGCGTTCCCAGCGAACAGAGGGCCCTGTAACCCATGAAAGGACCATGATGGGGTTGCTTCCTGCCTCAAATAGGGGGTGGAGTGAAGGCGTAAAAGAGGGATCCATAGGTTGGATATAGAAGGGGTCATTTCCATCATCAATAAAGGCACCAAATCCGTAACGGTGGCGAAGTTCTAGGTTTGCCCCATTCTGAATCCATGCCAAGTTGTGACGTCTCCCCCCCGGTTCAATCTTTAGGTGGAGGCGGGGTGTCAGCAACCCCGATACCGACCAAACGGGGACGATGTTGGAACCGGGGGTAAATGGATTCGCAGTCGACCATGCTCGGTACCGGACTTCGCTATTGATGGTGTCGCGGTATAGGAGGGCAAGATTCCCTGTGCTGGGTACGACATCTACGGAAAAAGCCGCCCCAACATCGGGGATAAGGGGGGGAGAGGGGTCGGGTGTCCAATTCGAAACGAGATCACAACTGGAAGCACACGATAGTAGACGAAGGGCACCGGCCGCTCCATCAAAGTGAAAGAGATAGAGGCTGGTTCCAGAAAGAACAAGTTGGGGCGTTCCTCCCATCCCGGCTCCTGGGGTGCCAATATCGATAGGGGTGGTCCAAACAAAAGGACCAACACCTAGAGGCGTCTCTGCATAAGTGGGGGTAGCAAAAGCCCCCGTTCCATTCCGAAAGACAAGGTGGAGCGCCGTTCCCCCCAGAAGGAGATGGGGCGAGCCTCCCAGAGCTCCAACGGGGCCGACGGGGGCGAGTGCCCAGCTACTTCCATCCCACCAAGCATGGACGAGCTCTTTGCCTGTGCCAGGATCACGGACATAGAGAGCGTGGTAGATTCCATTCGCTTCGTCAGAGACCCCAAAGAGCCCCGAGCAGCCTTGGTTGTCCACCGTGTTATCTCCCGGAGGGGCTGTAAAGGGATCCTGCAAGTAATGGTGAAGTTCACCCGATGTCGCATCACAAATGAGGAGATGGGCGATCCCAGCAAGAGAAAAGGGAACGGCATCCACTCCATTTACGCCATCCATGATGATCTGAGAAGAAGAGAGGTTGTACTGAATGGGATTGGCGGGTGTACCACCCCCACCACCCCCTCCACAAGAGAGAAAGATAAGGGCAAGAGGGAAGGAGAGCCGTTTCACGTCTCTATTATAGGAGCCCTAGTCTGTGGAAAGCACTCCACCTATGAAGAGACTCTCTAGAGGAGAGTGTTGGTGAGAGATCCCGAAGAGGGACGACCCTCCGTTCCAAACAGCGACATCTCCTTGGGCTCCGGGGGTCAAACAGCCTATCGTGGGAAGCCCAAGAACGCGTGCTGGAGCAGACGTCATCGCTAGGAGGATTTCCTGGGTGCTCATCTCTAAGTGAGAATGGGCGATTGCGGCGACCTCTAGGAGAGAAAGTGTCGGGGACGAACCAGGGTTGTGATCGGTACCCAAGAAGAGAGATACTCCGTGATCAATGAGTTTTCGGGCTTGGGGCTGTACTCCTGTTTCTAGATAGAGATTACATGTGGGGAGGAGACCGATTGCCACGCCCGCTTCTGCGAACCGTTCTCCATCTTGAGATCCCAGAAACTCCCCATGGTCCAGCGAAGCAGCTCGGTGTCTTAGGGCAAGGTCACCCCCGGCTTGGTCGCTAAACTGCCCTGCATGGAGGGTCAGATCAAACCCTAACGAGCGGGCCAAACGAAAGAGAGTATCTGCCTCTTGGTATCGGTAAGCTCCTCGTTCCAAGAAGAGGTCAAAGCGGGTGGAGAGAGATTCTTCTGCAACGCGATGAAGGGTACGGAGTATCGATTGGATGTGGTCTTTCCTACATTCCCCTTTGGGGAGGGCATGGGCTCCTAGATATGTGGGGACAATCGTAGAGGCATTGGTAGATTTCAAGTCTTGGTAAAGGCGAAGGTGACGCATCTCTTCTTCGGCAAGAAGCCCATACCCCGTTTTTGTCTCTACCGTCGTCGTTCCCCAAGAGCGCATGATCTGTAGGCGTTGGGCCGCCAAGGAAAGAAGGGTGGCGTCATCTGTCTCTGTGGTGGCGTTTACGGTGGCGTGTATTCCTCCACCTGCTTCCAATATCTCTAAGTAAGAGGCACCCGATTCTCTCAGCTCCCTTTCAAATGAGCGGTCGCCCCCATAAAGGAGGTGGGTGTGGGCATCAACGAGCCCCGGTGTCAAAAAGCGGTCGCCTAGGTCTAAGTGATGAGCAAAGTCGTTCTCTTGAACGAGTTCTACAGCCTCCAATCCGTGCAAAAACTCTGAAATGATCCCCTCTTCTATCAAGATGGAGATAGGACCTAACTTGAGAGCAAACCCATCCCAGGCTGACCCCTGAGTCGAAAGGAGGAGGGGAGAACGAACCATAACGAAATCCTACGGGGAAGCACGCAATGAAGCCCGAAAACCGAATACCATTACCCTCTTCAAAAAAGGAGGTGTTAGGGTGAAAGAGAAAGCAAGTAAAAAGAGTGCCTACGAAAAACTACAGGAGATGAGCAAAGAACTCCATGTGATGGGGAGCATTGGTGCTTTGGTAGGGTGGGACCAAGAAGTAAACATGCCCCCAAAGGGGACAGAGCACAGGGGGAAGATGATGGCGTGGTTGGCGATAGAAGGCCACAAGAGAGCTACCCACCCCCAGATAGGTGAGTGGTTGGGGGAAGCAGAGAACGAGGCAGTGGACGAGAACAGTAAAGCCAACATGCGTGAATGGAGGCGAGAGTGGGAATTGGCAACGAAGATCCCCCAAGACCTTGTAGAAAGACGGGCACTCGCTTCGACTAGAGCCCACGAAAGTTGGAAGGAGGCAAGAGCAAAGGACGACTTCTCGCTCTTTTCAACGGACCTAGGAGAACTTATTGAGATTGCAAAGGAGAGTGCTGAGCACTTGGGGTATACCGACGAACCCTATGACGCTCTTCTAGACCAATACCAAGCGGGAATGACCACCCAAGGCATTGACACCCTCTTTTCAGGATTGAGGAATAGATTGGTGCCCCTTCTTGAAAGAATCCTTGACTGGCAAGGAGAAGTCGGTCCAGATCCCTTGGAAGGAAAGTACTCTGTGGAAGAACAGGCTCGGTTCTGCAAGTGGGGAGCAAGACATATCGGATTTGACTTTGACGCCGGGAGAATGGACACAGCGGTTCACCCGTTCTGTTCAGGAACGTGCTCAGGTGATATCCGCCTGACCACTCGATATGATGTGAATGATCCCCTCAAATCCTTTGGGGGAGCGTTACATGAAGCGGGACACGGTCTATACGAACAAGGATTACCTTCGGAGCATCAGGGGACACCCAGGGGGACAGCTGTCTCATTGGGAATACACGAAAGCCAATCTCTCTTTTTTGAGTCGGTCTTGGGACAAGGCGAGGCCTTTTGGACTTATGCACTGCCCTTCTTCAAATCCCATTTTCCGGGAAGGGCAGAAGGAGTGGGATATGAAGAGATGCAAAAACGTGTCAATCGGGTCTCTCGATCTCTCATCCGAGTAGAAGCAGATGAAGTGACTTATCCCCTCCATATCATTCTTCGCTTTGAGATGGAGAGAGATATCATCCGTGGAGAGATTTCTCTAGATGATTTGCCGGGGGTATGGAGAGAGAAAATGGAGGAGCTTGTCGGCCTCTCTCCAGAAGATGACACGACGGGGGTTCTCCAAGATATTCACTGGTCTATGGGGGGGTTGGGGTATTTTCCAACCTATGCACTCGGGAGACTCTATTCAGCACAATTGGGAGAAGCGTTGACGAGAGATCACCCCAAGTGGGAGAGTGAGGTTGCCCGAGGAGATTGCTCTACGCCGTTGGCGTGGATGCGGCATAACATCCACCAGCGTGGGACATTCCACCGTTCTGAGGCACTGATGGAAGAGGCAACAGGGAAGTTGCCTACGGCTGATGATTTCCTTCTCTATCTAGAGAGGAAATACCGCCGTATTTTTTCTTAGGCAGAAGGGAAAGAGAGAACGAAACGAGCACCCACTCTTGAAGGGGCAAGGATGAGGTCCGCATTATTTAGGTGAGCCAACCGTCGAGAGACAGATAGCCCCAATCCTGATCCAAAAGCCCCCCCACTCCCCTTTCGAGATTTGGGCTCGAAGAGTTCTGTTTGTTGACTTGTGGGAATACCAGGACCCTCGTCTTGAACAACGACCTCAACCCCCGAACGGGTTGTTCTTGCTGAGACAATGACCGATTTCCCTTTGCCGTGGTGGAGAGCATTTGAGATAAGGTTGAGTAGGATTCGACGGAAGTGGCGACCGTCAAAGAAACCGGCGATTCCTTCGGGCAAAAGAAGTTCACAATCCGCCCCAACTCGATCAAACAGTGAATCTAAGCCGGATGTGATTCCCGCTACGGTCTCGGCGACATCAAAAGGGACGGGGTTGGACGATTCCAGTCCCTCCTCCATCCTCAAGAGATCTACAAGATCGTTCGTCAGCGAAAGGAGAACCTCTGCCTCTTTTCGAATCCCTTCTCCTAGAGAAGCCATTCCCTCAACTTCGGCAACGACATCCCCCGCATTGGCGATAATGGCAAGAGGTGACTTGAGGTCGTGAGCGATACCAGAAATCAGGGTGCGACGAGCCTGATTCAGTTCATTTGCCCTTTTTAGGTCAACGAGGATGCGGCTGTTCCTAACGACCGACCCGGCTACTGATGCTAGAGCAAAGAGATCATTGAGGTCTTTCCTGCTAAAACGCCCCCCTTGAGGATTGATGACCTGAAGCACCCCAATACTCGTTCCTTCTGCAAGGATAGCGACTGAGGCGATCAGTTTGGGAGAATAACCAAGCATGGCGGCATTCTTCAGAGTCCCCCCATGTGCCTTATCAGGAATCCCCACCACTGCTTTGTGGGCGGTCAGCGCATCAAGGGCAAAGTGGAAACCATCCGATCCATCCATAGCAAGGTTGGGCAGAGGAGAAGGTGTGCCCTGGGTATGATTCCAATCTAATGAAAGGGATTGGGATTGAATAACACGAAAGAGAAGTTCCTCTCTGCTTGGGTCAATAAGGTATAACGAACCCGCGTCGGCATTCGTCGTCTCTCGGGCAAGTGCCACAAGTTCGGACAAGAGTCGATCTGGGTTATCTTGATGGGCAACGAGGCGCCCCAGTTTATTCAGCGCCCGTCCGTCAGATTCGTTAGACAAGGTCCTTCCCCAGATCTACACCTCTTTCTCGGGCAACATCAAGCGCTTCTCTGTAACCGGCATCTGCATGGCGGGCAACTCCCAAACCTGGATCGTTCGTAAGAACGGTCTGCAAAATCTCTCTTCTTTCGGGTGTGCCGTCAGCAACGACAACGACACCAGCGTGCATAGATAGCCCCGTACCCACCCCCCCGCCACTATGGAAAGAGACCCAACTGGCACCACTCGCCGTGTTCAACCCAAAGTTCAGCAGGGGCCAGTCGGCTACGGCATCCGAGCCATCTTTCATCGCTTCGGTTTCACGACTTGGGCTAGCAACCGAACCTGTATCCAAATGGTCTCGACCGATGGCGATGGGGGCATCCACCTCGCCACTCGCTACCATTTCATTCAGGAGAAGCCCCGCTTTGGCACGGTCGCCATACCCCAACCAACAGATGCGCGTGGGCATTCCCTCAAAAGGAACGCGTTCTTGGGCTAAGCGAATCCATCGGTGCAAGAATAAATCCTCAGGAAAGAGGGCTAACATCGCTTCGTCCGTTTTTCTAATATCGTCGGGGTTTCCTGACAGGGCAGCCCAACGAAAGGGTCCCATTCCTTGGCAGAATAGCGGACGGACATAAGCGGGCAAGAACCCGGGATAAGCAAAAGAGCCATCCGAAAGACGAATCTCAGATAACCCCGCTCGCTCGGCTTGGTCTCTAAGGGCATTCCCGTAATCAAAAGCGATAGCCCCCCTCGCCTTGAGCCCGAGAATCGCACGGGTATGTTTCAGGATCGTCTCTGCCGAACGATCCCTGTAAAGGGACGGGTTTGATCTCTTGAGTTTCTCCAACGCTTCCAAGTTCCCTTCGGGCCAATAGGAAAGAAGGTCATGAGCACTCGTTTGGTCTGTCACGATATCTGGAATCTCATCTCGCTCTAAAAGTGTATGGGCAATCGTGGCGATATTCCCTACCAAACCGATAGAAAGCCCCCTCCCCTCCAAGATAGCTTCATCCTTCCAGGCCAACGCTTCGTCCAAGTTATCAGTCATTCGGTCACAAAAACCTTGGTCACACTTTTTCTGTATACGCGCCTTCACAGATTCAACGACCAAGATAGCCGCCCCTGCCATCGCGCCTGCTAAGGGTTGGGCACCGCTCATCGCCCCCATCCCCCCCGTAAGAATCCATCGTCGGGATAGGTCTGGCGTGCCATACTCTATTTCGGCAAGAGCGACAAAGGTTTGATAAGTCCCTTGAAGAATACCCTGAGTGCCGATATAGATCCAGGAACCAGCAGTCATTTGCCCATACATCATGAGACCTTTTCTGTCAAGTTCAGAGAATACATCAGGGGTTGCCCAGTGGGGAACGAGATTGCTGTTTGCGATCAAGATGCGGGGTGCGCGCTTGTGGGTCTTGCCCACATAGACGGGTCGTCCGCTTTGGATACAGAGGGTCTCGTCAGGCTCTAATCGCTCTAATGCCCTGAGAATCTGGTGGTAATCCGTCCAAGTCCTTGCTGCCCGCCCGGTTCCTCCATAAACGACTAGGTTTTCCCAATCAAGTGCAACACGAGGGTCAAGATTGTTCTGCAACAGGCGGTAGGCTGCTTCGATATCCCAGGTGGCACACCGCTTAGTGGCTCCTTTGGGGGCAGAGGGCGGTTGACTCGGCTTATCAGCCATTCCCATAGGTCGCCCATAAAGGTGAACTTCGTCAAAACGATCCATGCCTCGAGGGGTCAATCTAGATCGTCAGGTTGGGGTGGCGAAAGACCATGGGATTTCCCAATCTCTTTTTGGACGTCTTGGGCAGAGCGTTCAACACTTTCAATCGCTAAGACCATCTCTTCGGGACCGAGCTCCAAAAGGGGTTTATTCTGACAAGCGTATACCCACCCATCTCCAGGTGCCGAGAGACTCGCTTCAGAGAAGTGAGCGTGATTGAGTAACGCTCGGAAAAAAGAGAGATGACGCTTTTCTGGAAGGGGGAAACAACGGGCTTCTACTCGGAACAAGGCAAACTCTTCTTCCTTGAAGACGCCAAAGACGATGGGGATGTTATCCTCTGTCCAATAACCAACGACAACACGGTCGTCGGCGGCATCCATGAGGTGGTCTTCAAAAGCAAGTTTTAGCCTTTGACAAGTCTCCTGTAAGAGCTCTTTTCCTAGGGGGATCTCATCAATAATGGGGGGCAAGTCCTGAAAGGGGTTTTCTGAATCCATCAGCAGTAATCCTACCTTTCCACCCTCTAAATGACCACCCATTCGGTCTGTCTAGGAGTAGTAACGATTGGTCCTGGATGCATAACCACATCAATCTCTGTTCGCACCCCCCAACCCAACTGGGGGCAGTAGATTCCAGGTTCAATCGTTCCTGCCCAACCCGATTCAATCAAGCGCCTATCTTCTGCTTCATAGCTATCAATCTGTGCGGCTAGTCCGTGTCCACCATGCACCCCAAGGCTGTGACCGGTCCTATGTGTAAAGGAAGAACCAAAGCCGGATCTCTCTACCACCCCTCTCACGATTCGGTCCACTTCATTCCCGGGAAGAAAACGATTCTCGGAGAAGCTCGTTTCAAGAGCTAAGATGCCAGCGTCTCGGGCTTGGAGAATGGTATGGAATGCCCTATCTGCCTCTTCAGGAATCTGACCACGTCGAGCCATCCAAGTAATATCTCCATAGGTTTGATGGGGACCAGGATGGCACCCCCAAAGATCAATCAAGAGGACAAAATCTGCTCCCAAAAGGGAGGAGCCCTCTTTGGGGGGCACATAGTGGGGGTCGCCAGCATGAGCATCAACAGCGACGATAGGGGGGTGATCTGTTTCAATACCCCTTGCCAAGAAGGAATCCATCATCCACTGTTGGACACCTTTTTCATCGACGCCACCAGGTGGGGTTTGCCGAATCCTCTGGAAAGTTTCGTGGACGACATGGGTAAGTTCTCTAGCAACGAGTTGGTGGCATTCCATCTGTTTCTCGTTCCAGAGCAAGAAATGGTGTTGTGCAAGATCTGCACTGGAGTGGAGGGTGCAACCGAGTTCTCGAAGGAGGTCAACGACACCACCATCTATGAGAGAGAGATAGGAGATCTCCCCTAAGGGGTGCCATTCCAAGAGAAGAGACTTTCCACCGACGACTTGGGAAAGATGTTTGCGCCATTGGACAAATCCCGTGTATGTAAGGACTGGGATGTCGAAGGGGGGCAAGGAACGAGACTCGATACGATGAACCAAGAGAGTTGGAGCTCCTTCTAGAGGAATCCAAAGCGCAAAGCGTCGCGAGAGAAAAGCACCCCCCCCCAGAGCTTTCTTAGCAATGGGGTTGTTTTCCTTATTGCCCAAAAGGAGCCATCCATCCTTTCGGGCCTCCCGCAAAGAGGATTGAATCAAAGCAAGGTCAAAGGGGAGGGTATACATCGGGAAGGGCATTGTATGGAGGAGAGCAAGCTAACAGGGAGAAAACGAAAGAAGGAGCTCTCCCAGAGGGTCAAAGGCGGTATTGAAGTCAATGCGGGTGATACCCTCATTGGGATTCTCTCGTTCTGTGGGTGGCGCAGCAGGAGAGAGGGTCCACGGGGGTAAGGGTTGGGAACCACCAGCGAGACAGAGGCGATTCTCTCCAAGGGACAACTGAATACCCGTAGGTATACGAAGGACATGGGCAGGGGTGTGTAGCCTTATAACAGCAGAGGAAGGATGGGCTGAACGACCCCAGGTTCTAACGAGAACACGCCCCTCTCCAAGAGACCATTCCCGAAAGAGTTCTTCAAAGCCGGAGTACGCTTTGGATAGATTCACGATGATCAAATCGTTTTCTTGATGGGTTAGGGGGGCAAGCCCATCTCTCTTCTGCCCCAATCCATCAACCAAGAGCGTATTGTGACCGAAGGTGTTGTTTCTGTAGTAAGAGTTGCGACGGATGCCGAAGTATCCAGGGAGAGAGTAACTGTCTCGCCCCAACTCGGTAATCCATCGCTCTCCTTCCCAGTCCAAGACAAAAGAGCCCAAATCCAAGTGTCCATGGCTGACACCATTTTGGCCCCCTTTGATACCCACAAAGAAGGCATTCTCGTCCCAACTAGAGCGCAAGAAGGCGATGCCTGTTTCGGGGAAGAGAGCGGTTAGGGGTGGGGATTCACTCTCCACACCCTCCTCCTCTGGAACGTACCAAAGGAGGTCTTGGGGTAGGTAGGAGAGGTGGTTGCGATGCCAAGATGACCAATCGGGACGGTGGAATCGTCTAGAGAGCCAAGCGATATGTGGAGATTCCCTAAGCAAGTCGGTACTATCTCCATAGTTGAACGGTTTTCCAGAAGGACCTACCACTTGCATTCTGTAGTTCCCTGTTCTGGAAAACCCCAGAGAGGCAGAGAGCCCTCCATCATCTCCAAAGACCGATGAGAGCGAGTCAAGGGCGTATATGAGAAACTCGGTCCCGTAATCCCAGTACCCAGGACCTTCTAGCCATCCCCCGTCATCAGGCCAATGGTCAAGGGGTTTCTGGAGGCTCTCAACGGAACGAGATAAGACTTCGTAGGCAAGTTTCTCCTCTTCATCCCACAAAGCCAACGAGGCGACAATAAGACCGCCATTGCAGACTAAATTCCAGTTGTTGTTTGCATAGCGCCACCAACCAGTCATTTTCCCCTTTAGAGCTTCAAGACCTGGTTTGAGACCTTTCTCTACGAGCGCCTCCCGAATAAGCTCTCTCTCATCTAGGGAGAGATCATCGTAGAACCAATCGTAGCCCAACCCCAAAGCGAGCGAGAACATTCCTGTATCTAAGAAGTGGCTGGGATTCCAATCGGGGAAGGCGGCGATATCACGCATGATTGTGACAGCAGCCTCCCTGTATTTTGCGGATCCAGTTAGCCACCATGCCATTCCCAAGGACCAGATTCGCAACCCCGCCTCTCGACTAGGACCATAGAGATTGTCACGGCTACTCTTACTATAAGTGATGGGGGGTGCTGATAGATACTGATTGGCCCTAGACAGTACATTCGTTACAAGCAGGTCGGGTATCTCCCCCCTATCAACATCTTCCAGTAACGCCTCTAGGGTAGGGGGCGTTGCCATAAGTCGTGGGTGGGGTGGCACTTCTCTGTCTGGTGGCGGAAAGAGGAATGAGGCAACGAGGAGGAGTTCCATTGAGAAGATATCATATTCAGAACACCCAAAGAGTTCTAGGATGTCCTTATGGAATACGGTTTTTTTGTGGAAGTGGATGGTCCAATGGACGATGTCGTGGATAGGTTTATCGTTGCGATGAAGGCGGAGGGGTTTGGTACCCTAGTGGACATTGATGTCCGTACGCTCCTCAAAGAGAAGATAGGGGAGGAGATTGAAGGATACCGCCTCTTGGGGGTCTGCAACCCCGCCCTTGCTCACAAGGCGACGACATCGGTGCCAGACATCGGTCTATTCCTTCCCTGTGGCGCATTGGCTCGGGAACTCCCTTCAGGGAGGGTTCGTATTGGCGTCATTGATCCAGTAGCCCTCCTTCCTCTCTTGGGAGAAAAAGGGGTAAGCATCTGTGAAGAGATGGCAACAGCAGCTGCGGCATTCAAGAAAGCACTCGCAGCAGTTTCCTAAGAGAAAGAAGTGACGTGATACAACTCCTTCTGGTTGAAGACGATGCGAACCTAAGACTTGTTCTACGCCACATCCTGATGAAAGAGGGGTATGCTCTGGATGAGGCGAGGACGGCAGAAGAGGGGCTGAAGAGAATAAGAAGAGGGGGGGTTGACCTGCTGATTCTAGACCTAATGCTTCCGGGAATGGGGGGGAAAGAGGCACTAGCCTTGCTCAGAAGCCAAGGGTATAGTTTGCCCGTGATTATCCTCTCCGCCCTGGGAGAGGAGGCGCAAAGAGTAGAGGGTTTCTTGGCGGGATGTGATGATTACATGGTGAAACCCTTCAGTGGAAAAGAGCTCGTTCTACGCATCAACGCCATCTTGACGCGCCGAAACAAGAAAAGAGGTGGAATCGTTCAGTGCGGAGAGTTAGAGATTGATTTGGGGAAGAGGGAAGTCTCTCTGGGGGGAATCCCGATCCAACTTACAGGTGACCAGCTTTCACTATTGGGAACTTTGGCGATGCGCGCTCCCCATGCAGTCCATCGAGACGATTTACTCCGAGCTTTGGGGTGGAAAGAAACGGCGGCGACTCGTGCGGTGGATCAACATATGAGCCGACTCAGAAAGAGACTGGGAGCGGCAAGTGCCCTATTGGAGACCGTTCCAGGGTATGGATATAGGCTCGCCTTGATGGAGAAATGAAGAGACGCTACGCACGATGGGAATGGGGGCTCGCCTTCATCTTTCTAGTACCAATAGGGATTCTCTACTTAGGGAGAGAAAACCCCCCGTGGTGGGGAGCTGTAAGCACCTCTGTTCTCTTGTGGTGGTGCACTGTGAGGGGACTTAGGGAAGGTGTAACAAAGCCCTTGGAAGCTCTATCAAAGATGGTAGATATTCCTCCTGCCCCACCCCCTATGAGGCTGGGACCTCCCTTTGACCGCATCGCCCACGCCCTCCAAAGGGCTCGACGGGGGGAAGGGCGAGCCAAAGGGGAGGTCAAGGCCACGAGAGGATTGATGGAGGCAGCGTTGGGTGGTTTGGACGAAGGCGTCCTTATCTTTGAAGGTGAAAGGGCTCTCTATCTAAACGGTTCAGCACAAGAAATGTTGGGGTTGGCAGAGAGTGTGGAATCGGTAGGAGCACTCCCCGACCGTCGTTTGGTGGAAATGGTCTTGGGGGGGAAAGAAGAGCGCCAGAGACTCCGACTGGGTAGAAAAGGGATTTGGATTCAAGCCTATACAACGAGAACGAAAGGAGCCAAGAGCCTCTTGGTCGTGCGGGATATCACGGATAGAAAGGAAAGAGAAGAGGGAGAAGAAGCATTCCGCATCGCCGCCACCCATGAAATGAAGACCCCCTTGGCTGTGATAAAGGGGGCGTTGGAGGCGTGGAATCCGGGGGAGGAAGCTCCCCTCAAGCGTGTTGCTGAAGATGAGATTATCCGACTCACAGAGCTCGTTGAAAATAGGCTTCGAGTGAGCTTAGGAGAGGGGGAATCCTCTTTGGGAGAGGTGTGGGCAGATGTTCTTCCACGCTGCCAAGCTCTTGCGGATCAGGAGGGAATCTCCCTCATTGAGGGAGGGATTGAGGACACACCCATATTCGCCATAGAGGAGCGAGCAATGGAAGTCGTTCTTCAGGCACTTGTCATGAACGGGTTGCTCCACCATGTGGAATCAGGCGAAAGGTGGGTAAAGCTGGTGGGAGGAAAGGTTGGGTTTGAGGTCATTGATAATGGTCCCGGGATTCCACTTGCCGACAGGGAGAGAGTGAAACGCCCCTTTGAAAGAGTGGGAACAGAAAGGGGGAGCGGTTCAGGTATGGGATTAGCGATCGCTCATCGCTTGATAGAACGGGCGGGAGGGGAACTAAGTCTTCTTTCAAGGGAGGGAAGGGGGCTTAGAGTCGTCGTTTCTCTCCCCCTTTCAAACCCGCCAACAGACTAGGAACTCTCGCCGTGACGCATGATGCGGCCTTCTAACCAATAGAGCACATCTTCAGCGATATTGGTGGCGTGATCGGCGGCACGCTCAAAGCGGCGAGAGACCGAGATGAGATAGACGACACTGGACACATCCTCGTCCCCCGCTTCCAATAGATTCTGGATAATGTCCTTATTCAGGTCATCAACTTCGTCGTCGGCATCGCGAACTCTCTGGGCTAATGCACCATCTCCCGCCGATAGAGCGAGGAGAGCGTCCTTGAGCATCTGGATACTCCGGTCGCCCAACTCTTCAAAGTGGGGTCGAATCGTTGCTAGAAGGAGGGGGTCGATGGACTGGGCACGTTTAGCAACCTTGACCGCATAATCACCAATCCTCTCAAGGTCGTTCGTAATCTTGAGGAGAGCGGCAAGGAGGCGCAGATCATCGGCAACGGGTTGATGGAGGGCAATCGCACCCAAGATAGATTCTTCAATCTCTACCTCAATCGCATCAAGTTCTACCTCATCTTGGCGAATCGTCTCATAGGCTAATGGATCTCCATCCAATAGGGCAAGGAGTGCTTTCTCCATTGCTTCTTGGGACATCCGACCATAAGAAAGGGTCTTCTCCTTGATGCGTGTAATCACGCGTGTTAGTCTCTTACTCATCGTTCCTCCTAACCATATCTTCCTGTAATAAAATCTCGTGTAAGTTTCTCTTGTGGATTGTGAAAAATCTCTCTTGTCTTAGATGTTTCAACGACGCGTCCCAAGTGGAAAAGGGAGCAGATGTCGGAAATGCGTCCTGCCTGTTGGAGATTGTGGGTCACAATCACAACGGTAACGGTCTTCTTCAGTTTGCGGATAAGACGTTCAACCCTCTCGGTATCTTCGGGGTCTAGAGCGGAACAGGGTTCGTCCATCAAGAGGACTTCCGGTTGGGTGGGGAGACATCGGGCAATACAGAGACGTTGTTGTTGCTCCAACGAAAGAGAGGTCCCCTTCTTCTCTAAGTCTCCACCTAGGTCCTCCATCAAACCGACCTCTTCTAGTGCATCTACCACCCGTTGAGAGGTCTCATCTCTGTCAGGTACATCCGCACCTGTTTGGAGACCAAACGCGACATTGTCGTAAACAGAGAGAGGAAAAGGGTTGGGGCGTTGGAAGACGATTCCTACCTCTCTTCTGAGACCCACAATCTCGGTCGAGGGCTCGTAGATCTTCGTCTTACCTACAGACAACGAGCCCGAGGTGGTAACTCCAGGTATCGCATCGTTGAGGCGATTGACGGAGCGGAGAAAGGTGCTCTTGCCACATCCAGAAGGACCGATAATGGCGGTTACTCGCTGGGGAGGCACGGAGAGGTTGACATCAATAAGTGCTTGAAAATCCCCATACCACAACGAAAAATCTCGGGCTTGAACAATCGGTTCCATTACCCGAACTTCCCCTCAATATACGCTTGAGTCCGCTCATCTTTCGGAAGCGTAAAGAGAGCTTTGGTATCGTTCAACTCAACGAGTTCGCCACCCAAGAAAAAGGCCGTTCTATCAGCGACACGAGAAGCTTGGTAGGGGTTGTTCGTAACGAGGACAATGGTGACATCTCCCCGAAGGGCAATCAATGTGTCTTCCACACGAGCTGTTGAGAGGGGGTCTAGCCCCGAGCAAGGTTCATCCAAAAGGAGAACTTCGGGCTTGAGGGCAAGGGCACGAGCGATACAGAGCCGTTGTTGTTGCCCGCCAGAGAGCTTGAGGGCAGGGCTGTCCAAGCGGGTCTCTACCTCTTCCCAAAGACCCGCTGCTTTGAGGCTATCTTCAACGAGAACATCCAGGATGCCTGGATCTCGAACCCCTGAACGGCGAGGTCCATACTCCACATTCCCTCGAATCGTCAAGGGGAGGGCAACGGGAAGAGCAAAGATCATCCCTACACGACGCCGAACAGACTGAACCTGTTGCGTAGCCAACAGATTCAAGTCTCCCATGCGAATACGCCCACGGACTTTCGCATCGGGCAACGTGTCAATCATCCGGTTTAGCACCGTCAAGAAAGTCGTTTTTCCAGAGGTTGTTGGACCAATGATGCCTAAAAGTTCTCCTTTGTGGATATCTAAAGAGATATCTCTAAGTGCCGTCTTATTCCCAAAGTTGACAGAGAGGTTTTGGATGGAAAGTGCATCTGTGGTGGGCATTACCATATGCGATTCCTCCTCATGCGAGAACGGACAGCAATCGCAATCGCATTCACCCCCAAAACGAGCCCCAACAGGACAAGAGCGACCCCATACCGAACATCCATCCCAATATTGGGCACTTGGGTGCTAATGGCATAAAGGTGCATCGGCAAAGCCATGACTTGGTCGTAGATAGTGCGGGGCAATCGGGGAAGATAGAAAGCGGCAACGGTAAAGAGAATAGGGGCGGTTTCACCAGCAGCACGGCTTGTTTCAAGAATGATACCCGTCAGGATGCCCTGGAGAGAGTTGGGAAGAACGATGTGGCGAACCGTTTGCCAACGACTTGCACCCAACGCCAAACTTGCTACCCGGAACCGGTCCGGAACGGCTTTGAGGGATTCCGCTGTGCTTGTCACAATCACAGGAAGGTTCATCAGAGCTAGAGTTAAGGTGCCCGCCAAGATGCTTACGCCTAACTTAAGCCCAATGACGAAGATACCCAACCCAAATAGACCATAGACCACACTAGGAATTCCGGCTAAGTTAAGGATCGCAAGGCGAACCCAACGGGCAATCTGGCTACGGGGTGCATACTCCACCAAATAGATCGCCGTCGCAACACCAAAAGGAACGCTCCATAACACGGCACCCGCAACCAAGACTAGGGTGCCCACGATCGCTGGGAGAATGCCCCCTTCTCGAAGTCCATTGCGTGGGGCTGTAGAGAGGAATTCCCAATCTACAGCACCGATTCCTTTCACAATCACAGTGCCCACAATAAGTGCGACAGGAACGATAACAAGAATCGTTACAAGGAGCAACCCCAAGCGAGCGCGCCGTTCTTGTGCAAGGGGGTCTTGCCTTCTCAAGATGTCTCTCCCCGATGCACAAGGCGGTCGGCAATGGTGTTTACAACGAGAGTGATGCCAAAGAGCACAAGCCCCAAGGAGAAGAGAGCTTGGTAATGGTCGCTTCCTTGAACGGTTTCCCCCATTTCGGCGGCGATGGTCGCTGTGAGTGTGCGAATCGGCTCTAGCACCGAGTGAGGTATGCGTGCAGCATTGCCACTAATCATCAAGACAGCCATCGTCTCACCAATGACCCGTCCTACACCTAACATCGTTGCCGCCAAGATACCGGGCTTCGCAGCGGGTAAGAGGACGCGCCTAATCGTCTGCCATCGTGTAGCCCCCAGGGCGTAAGCACCATGGCGCAACGTATCGGGGACACTTCTAAGGGCATCTTCGGTCAGCGAAACGATCGTGGGCATCGCCATCCAAGCCAACATCAGGCTGGCAGAGAGAGCGGTAAGCCCCGTGGGCAGGTTGAAGAGGGACTTTACGAGGGGGGCAAGGACAATCATCCCCAAGAAACCGATAACGACGCTCGGTATCGCGGCAAGAAACTCCACGGAGACTTTCAATATCTCTCTTACTTGAGGAGGGGCAAACTCGCCAATGTAGATTGCGGCACCCACACCTAAAGGCACAGCAATTGCGGTCGCTGTTAGGGTCACTAAGAGGGAGCCAGCAAGAAGAGGTAGAACCCCAAATTGGGGGGGCTCGCTTATGGGGCGCCAATACCTCCCTACTACTTGAAAAACATCTTTAAAGACCAACCCCCCACTCTCTCTAGCAAGGAAGAAGAGAATCAGCACCACAAAGAGGATACACAACCACGCGGCGAGGTGTACACCTCCTTCTAACAAACGCTCTGACCACGGCTTTCTATAGGTAGCCCGCAGCGTGACCCTTGGTCCTTTCCCCCGGGGAGGTGATCGCTTTACAGAAGGGTTCAAAGAGGGAGTCTAGTCTAGGGCGTGGCTAGAGAATCGGGACGAAATCTTGAGCCGTTACGACCGCTTGACCACTCTCGGAAAGAATCCAATCTATATAGGCACGAATGGTCCCTTCGGGGGCGCCATTCGTATAGATGAAGAGGGGGCGTGCGATGGGGTAGCTCTTATTGACGACATTCGCCACTGTGGGCAAAACAAATCCCTCACTTGTTCCCACAGCCACGGGTCGTTGTTGGGGGCTAATGTACCCCATGCCGTAGTAGCCGATAGCACCCGTGTTTTGGCCAACCTCATCAGCGATCGATTGGCTGGAGGGCATAAGGAGGGCGTTTTCAGAAAACTCCGTTCCCTCTTCTGCTACACCCAAGACGTTATCTTTGAAGTAGACGTGGGTTCCACTGTTCACTTCCCGGCTTAGGAGCACAATGCCCAAATCCTCACCACCCAGTTCATTCCAGTTTGTAATCTCTCCAGAGAATATCTTGGCCAATTGGAGAAGCGTGAGTTCGTTTACGGGATTGTCGGGATGAACGACGACAGCAAGCCCGTCATACCCCACAATATGTTCTTGTGGGTGAATGCCGTTTTCTTCCGCTTTGGCACTCTCTTTTTCTTTCATGGAGCGGCTGGCGTGTGCTAAGTCTGCTGTGCCATTGATGAGGGCGGCGATACCGACCCCAGAGCCTCCCCCCCCGACCGCAATGAAGGTTTCGGGGCTTTCAAACATGTATGCCTCAGCCCACGCTTGCCCTAGGTTGACCATCGTATCGCTACCTGTCACTTGAATCTGACTCTCTTCGTTTACAGGGCGGGCACAACTGGTCACAAAGGTGACAAGAAGGACGGGCATTAGGAAGAGTTTGATAGAGAATTTTCTGTTCATAGGGGTATCTTCATTCCCTTTGAATGGTGGTTGATTCAATTGAGACGGTGTTGAGACAGGTGTGAATGAGAATAGGGGGATGGGCAAGGTTCGATTTGCGGAGCAATCAGTTTTTCCCTGGGGGGAGCATATCTTCCCCGTTGAGAAATACCAACGGTGTGTTGACCACATCAATACAGTCTTCCCTTCCCTTGAGATAACCCATCCCCAACCGCTCCCTTTGGGTGCTGTTGAGAGAGTCCATTCGGCAACCTATCTAGAGAGAATCAAGGGGTATTTCAAGAACCCTGAAGCGGGGGTGTGGGAGTTTGAGGCGCCGTGCTCCGTAGAGGTCTACAGGGGCGTTCTTGGGGCTGCTGCGGGCACGCTGTCTGCTTGTCGTGATGCATTGAAGCAGGGATGGGGATTTCACATTGGAGGGGGTTTTCATCATGCATTCCCCGACCATGGCGAGGGTTTCTGTATCTTGAATGATGTTGCCATTTCCCTTGCACAACTCCTCCACGAAGGCGCTGTATCAACGGCTGCGGTCTTGGACCTAGATGTGCATCAGGGTAATGGAACGGCTGTCTGCTTTGCCCAGGAAGAGCGTGTACATACAATCTCTCTCCACCAAGAGAACAACTACCCTGCTTGGAAACCCCCCAGCGATTTGGACATAGGTCTACCGGATGGAATGGAAGATAGCGCCTACTTGGAGGCGCTGGGAAAGGCGTTGACGTGGTTAGAGAAGAAACCCCGTCCCGACCTTGTCCTCTTTCTGGCTGGTGCGGATCCCTTTATGAAGGACCAACTGGGAGGGCTAGCGCTCTCAAAGAAGGGGTTGAGGGCACGGGACGATTCAGTGGGTGCGTGGTGTCAGCAGCGAGGGATTCCGCTATCTGTGGTCCTAGCTGGGGGGTATGCCAAAGAGACGGGGGATGTCGTAGAGATTCATCTCTCTACACTTGAGAGTGTCTCCCTCTAACACCCCCTAGTGGTTTTTCTTTTGGAGCATACAACTAATGTAGATTCCTGAACCGTCCGTCAGCGCCTTATAGACGAAAGTTCCCTTTGTCGCAGAGAAAGCACGGAAAGCGTTCCTAAAGAAAGGGGGCACATAGGAGGTGATCGCTCCCTCTTTCCGTTCGTTGATACCATCAAGGGCGTTCAGAATGTGGGGGGTAATATCTTCCCGTTGGACAGACTCAAGGTTGATACGGGCTAACGCTTCCTCTAACTGGGGCAAAGCTCCATTGAGGCGCAGGTCACAATAGAGGAATCGACCACCCGGTCTAAGGACGCGTTGAACCTCTGAAAGGAATCGGTCCATATGGGGGTAGCAATGGGACGACTCCACATTCAGGACGACATCAAAAGAGGCATCATCAAAAGGGAGATCCTCTGCATCACCTTGGACGAAGGAAAGGTTGGAGATGTGGTGGTGGAAATCCTCACAAAGAGAAATCGCCTGGGGAGAAAGGTCCAACCCTACAACAGAAGATGGGTTTAGGTAGCGAGCGACATATGAGGCACCCCCACCTCTCCCACATCCAACTTCCAAGACCCGCAACCCTTCAATGTTGTGTTGTGTCGCTGTGTGGTGATAAAGTTGAATCAATGGGCGATCTATTTCGTCCTCTTCCTCAAGGGGAATAGGGTGCGCATTTGGGTCGGAGAACCCATAGTTCATATACCGCCAGTTTCCTTCTCTATGCCCCTTGGCAAGAGATTGGTACCACCACAACCATCCCTCCTTCTTCATTCTCGGAGAAAGGGATAATAGGAAAACAAAAAAACGGGCAAGCATAGATACTGTAAAACGGATATGGTAATCGCTACCCTCCCCCTACCAATGAGGAGAGATCTCGGGAATCGTACCGGAGGGGGCATAGGGGGTCGGAGGGCCATTGGGAAGGGTTGGGGCCTACCGGGATACCACCAAAAGGTTTGAAGAGAGCCTCCAAATCTTCAAAGGTCACGGTATCGGAGGCGTTGTCATAAGAGGGAACAGCAGTCCAAAACACCTTTCGGATGGAATGTTCTTCCAAGAACGAGGGGATCCAAGACAAGGCATCCGTGGTGTTGAAAGGCATCCATAAGACAGGGATACCCAGGCGGTGCCACGATCCGGGATCTTGATGGGTGAAGGAATCAACCGCAGCGACCCCCTCCCGCACCTCCCCTCGTAGGCGGAGCTCCATAACCTGCCTGCGAAACGAAGCCATCGAGAGGGATTCCACGGTGGGATAGGTGTGGACCGAGAGGTTGACGCCCACACGGGGAAGTCCCTCCGAGACCTCCTTGACCAATGTGGACTCCCCCCCCCTTTCACTCTCTACGGCGGGGAAAGGACCTTCAAACCCTACCGGTTGGGGAAAACCCTCAGGATCAATCCCCCCCAACCCCCCCACCTAAAAAAACCCCGCCTCTCCCAACCCCCAACGGGGCCACATGTAACCGGGAAGATGGTGGAGGAGAGCCGGGGAGCTAGGGGGTATGTGTGATCGTATCCAATCGGACCACGAGGCAGGAAGCCTCTTTAGACGGCACCTGAGGTGGAGGACATTCCTTACCAAAAGACGGTCGTGGATGGGGTCGTGGTGCCATACGAGCTCCCAATCAGGGAGTCGCGGGGCGAGCTCCTTCCCCCAGGCTTTTGCCCTTGAGATAACGGCATCAAGGTCGTCGGGATCTTTGCGACATTGCAACGAAAAGAGAACGCTTGTTGGAAGAAAAGGGGACCACTCCACAGCTGCCCACGAAGCAGCGCCTCCTGCAGGGCTTCCCATGTGGATCCCAGAGAAACGTCTCTTCGGCCACCCCTTGAGCAGGTGCCGAGCCAAGAGGTCGCCATCCATCTCCCGAAGGGACTCAAAGGTGGTGCCCACAGACCATGACGCCCCCCATGCGACTGCAGCGTTCCTCATACGGAGGGGCAAGAGGTGAAGGAGGTGAGCAACATGCTTGTAGATGGGTGGGTAGCGAGAGGTGATTGAAAAGGGGGCTCCCCGTAGAGCTGCACGCACCGCAGCAGCGGCGACAGACGCCGAATCGAGGCGCTCGGCGGGGACTAGCCCGGCCACGGGAAGAAGGGGACGAATCCAGGGAGACAGTCTGCGGCATCCCCAGTCCCTGGCTGGGCGAGGGTGGCACAGGAACTCTCTACAGCAAATCGCCAAGCGATATATGCCAAATCTAGCATTTTCCACGCAAAGAGGACCCAAACGACACCGAAAAGGAGTCGCTTTAGGGGATTGTCGCCTGTTGGGAGTATCCCCTTAGGAGGGTTTCCTGAGGGGTAAAGGGTGGATTCTTGTTGGGCAATAAGCCGTTTGTCAACTCCAGGCTCATAGCGAGAAAGGGCGATAGAAAGACGGTTGTGGGTGTGATTCCATTGGGCTTGGAAATGTCCGCGTGTCGCATCTTTTGTACCCAAATCGCGTAGGCTGACAGCCATATCTAGGAGGGTTCGGATGCCTTGGGCTACCGACGCGGCACGTTCAGGCGTGCCTCCGATATCCATCGCTACAGGTAATAGGTGACGCCCCACCCACTCTCTTTCCCTTAGGAAGTGAGATTCATCATCAGCGTTGGAGGGGGGAAGGGCGTGGGGACCCGGCGCAGAGACCCACGGTTCGGCGACTTCCCAAAGGCGTCGCCAGTGGTGAGCAAATTCTTCCAAGCGCTCTTTCGCTTCGTGGCTCTTTCGTTTCATTCGTGAATGAAGACTTGAGCCCCCTCATTCACGACAATCTGGGTGGCACCTTGGTAAGCCTCAATAGTGCCTGAAACGTCGAGGATTTTACCCTCTAACGATCGATCCCAGCAGCCGGGAAGAGCCGCCTTGTCACCCGAAAACGATGTGACAGAAAACCCTGTCTTGTAGTCGGCACTTAGATTGAGTTTGCAGACTTTCTTGGAAGAGGAGATGTAGACAGAGAGCACCCGCCCCCCAACTGTTGTTGTTTCGCCGATATGGTCGGATGCTTGCTCGGGCGTGAGAACACCAGCACTTAGTACGATATCGGCAAAGGGGTCTATCGCTTCGGCATCTCCCATTGTGACTTGGCTACTCTTGTTGACGATGATTTCAGGGGCACCTTTGTAGAACTTGATCTTGCCCCTGATGGCGACCGCCTTGCCCACAAGAGAACCGTCCCAGCACCCAGGCATCGCAAATTTAGCATAGGGGAAGGTCGCCACCAAAAAACCACGCCTGTCATCAGAAAAGGCGACCTTACAAACCTTACCCGTTCCACTCGCTTCGGTCCAAACCACAATGCCCTCCACCGTCAAGGTTTCGCCGATGTAATGGATGGCATCCTCAGCAGCGATTCTTCCGCTTGCAGGTGGAGGAAGTTGCTCGGCATGGGGAAGCTCTCTAACGGGGTGATATACCTTATCTACATGGTGCCCCTCACGATCCCAAAGGGTCGCGGTATCTCCGTCATTGTTAAAGACGGGTACGTCGCTTCCCCAGTAGAGTTGCATGGAGGCGTTGGGATCTACTTTGTTCTCCCCAGAACCGACCGAAATCTTCAGTTGGTGACCTGCACGCAAGAGAACAGGGGGGAAGGTATAACTGTTTTTCTCTTCTTGATCGGTCAACCGATACCCTTCAAGGTCCAGATCCATTCCCGAGATATTTGCCAAGCGGATGTATTCTCCATTCAAATCTTCGCTATCGGCACCATCGGGATCAGCGTGGAACGAAGTGATATGGAGGCTCCCTGCGTATCGAGGGTCCCCACTCCAAATCCCGAGACGTGCCGACCGAGCTTCTGCCTCGGCAGCAAGGTATTTCTCTGCTGTACCTTCTGGGTATGGGGGAAAAAGGAAGACATGGGCTAGTCCTGCCCGAACGAGTTCTAGGTTCGTATTCTTCCCTTCGCTAGAAAAGACCTCAGCCAAGAGGCGTCCATACCCATCTCTGGAACACTCACCAGAAAGAGAGACGGGGTTTCCTCCTATCATCTCTTCAAGAAAATCAGCGCCTTCAAACGCCCAAGATTCTCCAAGTTCAGGGGTGTTGATGTGGAGGAACCGAACGGATTCCCCGGCTACAGTAGCGGTATCTCCGTCTGTGACACGCCCTGGTTCAAGGGGGTCTGTGGGACACCCCTCTGGGGGAAGAGAGAGAACGGGGGGCAAAGTGGACGGCTTGGAGGGTAGTGAGACCTCTTTTTCTGCTTGCACACATGAAACCCCCCAAAGAAAGGGAAGGATGAATAGGGTTAACTTGTTCAAGGCTGTTTTCTCCTAAGGACGACTTCAATGAGGAGACCACCTGGCGCATGAAAAAAGCGGCTTCTTCTCTTGCCGACTAATTCCCTTACCAACTTTCCTCCCGCAGCGTTGATTCCATCGGTCGTTTTTTCAAAACTGTCCGACATCACAGAGAAAATGATGGGTGGGGTTGAAGAGGGACCCTTCACAAGGACAACCTCAGCCCCCCCCCTACTGACCAAGACAGGCCCCGTTCCAGATGGTCGTTCATGACCGAGAGCTTCACAGAGAAAACGCGCTGCCTTTTCAGGGTGCGGAGAAGACAATGTAATGCGCTTGAACACGGTTAGGAACCCTCGCCAAAAAGGAGAACCTGGAGATTCTTTGCGGCACCAGGAAAATCAGGATCCGCTTCTAGGACCATCTGGAGAAGGCGCTTTCCTTCTTTGCTCTTCCCCCTCCGAGCTTCAGCGACACCCAAATCATGGAGAGTAAGGAGATGGGAGGGGTCTTTTTCATGAGCTTTTCTAAGATAAATGACTGCTTCTTCTACATCTCCATCCCCCAGGGCAATGCGGCCCAAGTGGTAGAGACAACAGTGATGGCACGCCCCATCTAACTCTCCCGAAGACCTCTCGCCCTCAAGAAAAGCGTCAATCGCTCCTGTCTTCCCTGCCCACCACAAAGCCAAACCCCGATTCATCCATGCCTGGGGAGAGTCGGGATGTGCGGCTACAAAGTCCTCTGTCAATAGGAGAGCTTCGTTCAGGGCGTCTTCATCTCCAGATTCAGTTTGGAGGAGATATCCTCCCACCAAGGAGGACCAATCTTCAACGCTTCGCTCTCCACTCTCTTTGTTCAACGCGCTCTCCTGTGACGAAAGATCCTCTTTCAAGGAGAAAGTCTCGCTGCGGACAAAGTAGCCAGTTCCACCACTTGAGAAACCGAGCTGTGTCGTTGCAAGACATGTACGGGGTGTTTCATGCCCAACAAGAGGGGCCCCACAAGAACCGCTTCTCCCAGTTTGGAAAGGAGCTTGTATGCGATATTTGCGCTATCTAGATCAGGGGCAACCAAGACGTTCGCTTGGCCACACTCGTTCAAAACAGAGAAGGGGTAGGCTTTCTTGAGAATAAGGGGAGATAGGGCGGTATCTGCTTGCATCTCTCCATCGGCAGGAATCTCAGGGTAAGCACTTTTGAAGAGGGCAACTCCTTTTTGAATGGTCCTAGCGCTGGAACTCTTGCCCGACCCAAAATTACTATGGCTCAAGAATGCCACAATGGGGTCTAATTGGAGAAAGTCCTTGGCAAAACGAGCCAAGAGATACCCCGTTTCAGCCAGAAGGTCAGCAGTGGGAGAGATACCGATCGTTGCATCTCCCAAAACAACGGGGGAGATATCTCGGTTTTGAGGAATGATAGCGTAGGCACCGATAGCATGGGAGATACCCTCCGAAAGGGGGAGAATCTGGAGGAGGGGAACTAAGGCATCTCTGTAGTGTATATTTTGCCCCACTATCAAACCATCAACGCCTCCCTCACGCAAGTGCATCGCCCCAAATACTATGGGGTCCAAAAGGCGTTGGTGGGCTTCCGCTGGGGTCATACCCCGACGTTTTCTTAGGTTGTGAAAAGAGAGACTGTACTTCTTCAGAGCGGCGTGGTGGGGAGGGTTAAGAATCTCCATTCCTTGCGTATCAACACGCACTTTCGAAGCGGCTTCTTGAATCGTAGCAGGGTCCCCCACAAGGACGGGGCGAGCAAGGCCATCACCCCTAAGAATCTCGGCAGCTTGGAGCACAGTTTTATTAGATCCTTCTGGAAAGAGGATGCGAGCGGGGAGGGCTAAGGTTCTTGCACGAGCAAATACGGGGCGTAGAAGACGACGCCCCGGGTCTACCAAACGTTCTAGGGAAGCTCGGTATTCATCAATATCAACAGGGCGGCGTGCGACGCCCGTCTTGATGGCGGCATCAGCGACAGCGGGTGCCACATGGAACAGAACACGTCTATCTGTAGGTTTGGGAATCACATAATCGGGACCAAAAGAGAGAGGGTCGCCCCCATAGTCGGCAAGGACCTCTTCGGGAATCGGCTCTCGCGCCAAGTCGGCAAGGGCTCGGCTTGCAGCCACCATCATTTCGTTGTTGATAGCGCGGGCAGCGACATCAAGAGCGCCCCGAAAAATAAAAGGGAAACCAAGGACATTATTAACTTGGTTTGGGTGGTCGCTCCGACCCGTACCCACAATCGCATCAGGGCGAGCTTTCTTAACCTCAGCGTAGGGGATTTCGGGATCGGGATTTGCCATCGCAAAGATAACAGGGTTGGGAGCCATGCTTTTGACCATGTCTGGGGTCACGGCATCCGCTACTGAAACACCCAAGAAGACATCTGCCCCCTGTAGAGCCTCGGCAAGTGTCCGCTTATCTGTCTCTACCGCAAAGGAGGCCTTATAGGGGTTTATACCTTCCTTTCGACCCTTATAAACGACGCCCCGAGAGTCGCACAAGAGAATCTGTTCCTTTCTGTGTCCCAAAGTGACAAGCAGGCGCGCCATAGCAATCCCAGCTGCCCCCGCTCCGTTTATGACGGTGGTGGTGTCGTCCCAGGATCGTTTCGTAAGGTGGAAGGCGTTGATAAGTCCTGCAGAGGAAATAATCGCAGTTCCCCATTGGTCGTCATGGAAAACGGGAATGGAAAGCTCACTTTTTAGCCGCTCTTCTACCTCAAAGCATTCTGGTGCCTTGATATCTTCCAGATTGATTCCTCCAAATGTGGGGGCGACAGCTTTGGCGACGGCAATGATAGCTTCCGGGTCAGTGGCATCCACTTCAAGGTCAAAGGCGTCAACACCTGCGAACTTCTTGAATAGAACGGCTTTCCCCTCTCCAACAGGCTTGAAAGCAAGAGGACCGATGTTCCCCAGCCCAAGAACGGCTGACCCATTCGACAAAACAGCCACGAGATTCCCCTTGTTGGTGTATTTGTAGACATCCCCACTCTTCTTAGCAATCTCAAGGCAAGGCTCTGCTACCCCGGGAGAATAGGCAAGAGTGAGGTCCTTTTGGGTCAGGCAAGGTTTAGTAGACCTAATCTCGGTCTTACCAGCTGGTGCCCGGCTGTGATAACGAAGTGATTCATTTCTCAACGACATACTATTTATTCTGATTCAGATTGGTCTGCCCGTTCACACAGAAACCCAAGAGGGGATTATAGGATTCCCAGACCGATGTCTGCCCCCCATACGAATAAGAACCGTTCACCAGACAGAAGATTACGCTTGTTGCTTGACTTACTGAAGCCCCATAAGGGGACCATCTTCAAGGGATTGGCTGTTCTTCTTTTTGTGGATTTGATTCAGGTCTTTCTCCCCTTGGTGGTGAAAGAGGTTGTGGACCATCTAGAGAGGGGAACCTTCCCCTTTGTATTCCGTGGATACGAGGTGGGTGTGGGAGAGGTGATGGGGATATTCCTCCTAGCAGGACTCCTCGTCATGTTGTCAAGGTATGCGTGGCGCATCTTGATTTTTGGGGCGTCCAGATTGGTAGAAAGAGACTTGCGCGCCAAACTCTACAAACGGTTGGCTCGCGTCCCTTTGGGCTTTTATGACGGAGTACAAGTGGGAGACTTGATGGGACGAGCGAGCAACGACATTGAGGCGGTACGGAACATGTCGGGCATCCTCGTCGTTGCTGCTTTTGATGGGGTTGTGTGGGGGGTGCTCACTCTCTCACTGATGTTCTCATTAGATTGGAGACTCGCATTAGCCGTTCTGATTCCGTTCCCAGCAATCGCCGTTTTCACCAAGGTAATTGGGGCAGCATTCCACAAGAAGTTCAAGGTGGTTCAAGAGGCATTCAGTCAACTTTCAGCAGCTGTGGAAGAGATGGCGGGGGGGATTCTTGCTCTCAAGGGATTTGGTGCTGAAAAAGGGGAAAGTCTTCGACTTGTCAGCAAGGCAGGAGTCGTTCGAGATGCTGGCTTTGAGTTGGCTCGGCTAGAAGCGTGGTTCGAACCTGTCTTTCGGACTGCAGCGGGCTTGGGAATCGCCCTCCTCTTGGCTTATGGG